>Ga0207835_1000017_pt1 | contig 186910 bp, 156 predicted proteins | sample LuqExpMetagenom8_FD_187766 | JGI IMG/M metagenome (GOLD analysis project Ga0207835, IMG submission 187766) | Tropical forest soil microbial communities from Luquillo Experimental Forest, Puerto Rico - Sample 8 (SPAdes) | ecosystem: Environmental > Terrestrial > Soil > Tropical forest ... | reverse complement strand
TCAGGGCACGACTTCAGTCGTGCCACAACCCACCCAAGAGCGGGGCTTCAGCCCCTGCGGGATACACCCCCGCCACGCAGCCTCCGCGCCCCATCCTTCGCGCAGCCTCACCGCGCGATGGGTGGGAAAGCAAGCCCCCCACCACAACAGCCTCTTCCTTCCTTTTTTGCAAAGAATTTCCCCCTCCCAGCGCACAATCGAACCATGGGCGCAAGCCTGTCCCCGGCCGTCGTACGCTGGAACGGACCAAAGGCAGCGGCAAATTGTATACCCCCACCCCCCTGGGTGTTTTAACAATTCACGCACCAGATCGAGTGCGATTTTCCGCTGAAGCCGAAGCGCGCCGCCGCACAGCCGCTCCGTTGCAAAGAATTACCCGCAACCCGCCCGCACTGGGGACGGGTTGCCGACGCAATTCTCGGCTAAATCCTTAAATATGTTATGCGTGGAGCGCTTCGGACCTTTACTTCGGTTCCGCCGGAGCCGCATCGGCTGGCACTGGTCCCGGCAGCGGTGGTCGCTTCTTCGCCCGCAGCCACGCCACAACCTGCGCAATCTCCGGGTCGGTTAGCGAGTCGGAAAACGGTGGCATCTTCTCCCCGCCATTCAGAATCTGGTCGGTGATCTTTGCAGGAGTCCAAAGCTTGTCGGCACGTATACTGCTGAGCGACGGAGCCTTTTTCGTCCCCGCGCCGTTCACGCCGTGGCAGTGCTCGCAGCCTGCCCTTCGGAACAGTGCCGCTCCCGCCACCTCGTCCGCCGACTGGGCCTGAGCCAGCAGCCCGCCCGCCATCACCATCCCTGCAATCCAGCGCAATCCCTTCATCACAGACGCATTGTCGCATCCCAGCCCCAGGGCGTCGCTCCATCCAACGGTCGAGCCGTACAATCAAAGCGCTATCGCCATGTCTTCGCCCGCCTCCATCCTGCGCCACGAATTGATGTTGCGCGCCCGCGCGTGGGCTGCCGGCCGTTCGCACGCCGAAAGTTACAGCACAAATCCCGTCGTCGTCTTCGCTCCGGACGGCGGGCGCCACGGCAACTTCCTCGACAGTTCCTACGATGCCATCTGCAAGAATCCACGCTGGTTCCGGCGGTTCAATAAGGTGCACGCGCAGGGCCGCTCGCTGCCTCGCCCTGAGGACCCAGCGCGGCGCTGGCGCGAGCTCGACTCGTCCATGAGCTCTGACGCGCTGCTGATGAACATCTTCTGCTCGCCGGAGGTGACCGCATTCGCTCAGGTCCGCGCCCTGCTCGGCGTAAGCGCCAACGCCTCCGCGCCAGAGTTCGGTGTGCGTGCACAGGTTCCGTTCGTCAGCGGCCGCTTTGACCGCACAGAGGTTGACCTTTCCTGGGGTGACCTGCTGGCAGAAGCCAAGCTCACCGAGGCCAACTTCCAGACCGCGCGGCCTGATCTGGTACTCAACTACCGCGATCTGAATGAGGTGTTCGACGTGGACCGCCTGCCACAGGTGGAGCTTCCTGCAGAGCGGCAGCGCACGGCGGCTGAGTTCCCGGAGGACTACTCACAGGAGGAAGTCCGCGTGTCGCCGGAGGAGTGGACGCCGACCGCGGATCTGCCGGCGCGCGCGACGACGCCGGGGTTTGCAAGCTACCAACTCATCCGCAATGTGCTGGCGGCGCACGCGCTGGGGAAGCGTTTTGCGGTGTTGCTGGACGAACGTCGCCCAGACCTGCTGGAGGCGTGGTTCAGGGTGCTGGCTGTTGTACGCACGGCTGAACTGCGGACACGACTGGCGGTGCTGACCTGGCAGGAGCTGACGGCAGTGCTCCCCGAGGAGCTTCAGCGCTTTCTGGATGCGAAGTACGGGATTGTGCCGCCGGGGTACAGGGCTTCTCCAGTGGTTGGTATGCCTGTGATGGAATGACTTAGATGGATAGTGTAAGGCACAAAGAAAGAAATAAATACAGGAATAACCTCGCACTTTTATTGAAGAAATTGAAGGGCTGATCGTAAGGCTCTTTCGTTGCGCCAAAACGACATGTCGAAAGAAAAGGCTTGACGGTATACACTGTGTTGCGTACAGTATGTGGTGTACAGTGTGTGGGGTAGACGATGACGGTAGCAGAGAACCTCTTTGAGAACCTTCGTCTGGAACTGCGGCGTGGGTCGCTGACGCTGGCAGTGTTGGCGCAGCTTCGGCAGGAGCACTACGGGTACACGCTGCGGAAGACGCTGGCAGAGCGTGGTCTGGAGATTGAAGAGTCGACGCTCTACCCCCTGCTGCGGCGGTTGGAAGCGCAGGGACTGCTGGTCTCCGAGTGGCGCGAGGAGGAGAAGCGGAACAAGCGGTTTTACCGGCTTTCAGCGGACGGGGAGCAGATGCTGGGGCAGCTTTTGGGGGAGTGGAATACCATCAACGCTTCCTTGAATAACATTCTGTAACGAATTGAAACGGAGAATAGTTATGGAATCTCTGGAGAAGTTTTTGCAATCGGTGGGGTGGCATCTTCCAGCCGCAGCGCGGGCGGACATTCTGGCCGAGCTAAGGGCTAACCTGGAGGCCCAACTGGAGGAGCGCGAAGAGCAACTAGGGAGGCCGATGACGGAGGCCGAGGGCGAGGCGTGGGTGAAGGCGCTTGGCTCGCCGGTGGCGATGGCGGCGCGGTACGGCCCGCAACGTTCGTTGATTGGGCCTGGCCTGTTCCCGGTGTACTGGTACGTGCTGCGGTTGGTGTTTTTCTGGTCGACGGTAATCTACCTGATTGTGAGCGGGGTGCTGCTGGCGGTGAATGGTCCGACGGCGGAGGCGGCGGGGATGGTGGCGCTGCGACTGCCGGGAGTCTGGTTTACGTCGGCGGCGTGGGTGACGCTGGTCTTTGCGGCGCTGGAGCTGGCGGCGCAGCGCTCGCCGAAGTTCCGGACGGAGCTTGCGGAGAAGGTGGGAGCGTTCAATCCGGGCCCAATTCCGGGGCTGGAGGAGGACGAGCAGGATCGGCGGCGGCAGAAGCCGCGGAGCTACGCGCAGGCGGCGGCGGAGTTTGTGTTTTCTGTGCTGCTGCTGGGGTGGCTGCTGCTGATTCCGGCGAACCCGTATCTGCTGATGGGGCCGGGAGTTGCTTTTTACCAGAGCCTGCCGTACCGGGTGGGGCCGGTGATTGAGTGGTTCTACTGGACGGTGGTGGTGCTGAACGTGGTGCAGGCGGCCTGGGCCGGGGTGGACCTGATGACGGGCGCGTGGCAGGGGCCGCGGCGGCTGGAGCGGCTTGCGGTGAAGCTGATGGGGTTTGCGCCGCTGTTGGTTCTGCTGGCTGCTCCGCAGCACATGCTCTTTGTCCTGCGGAATCCGGGAGCCGACGAGGTACGGCTGGGCGGAACCCTCTACACGATCAACGAAAGCGTGCACCGGGGACTGGAGGTGGTGCTGGTGATCGTGGCGCTGCAGTTTGTGTTTGAGGTGGTGCGGGCCGTGCGAGACCGCGGATAAGCAGGCAACAAGATACTTTTTGCACCATCTATGGTTCGCGAATTGTTAAAACACCCAGGGGGGTGGGGGTATGCATCCGGGGTACGGACCGGTCTGGATGGATGAGGTACCCCTGAAAACATTCTGCGCCGGAAGCGCGAAATTCTTTGCAAAAGCAGCGGCCGGGTTTACCGGCCGCCGGCACCGGGGATGTAGTGGTACTCGACCTTGCCGGGCTTGCGCGGGTCGCCGGTGAGGTCGTGCTGGTGCCAGACGACGCTTTCGGCGGCGACTTCGGGGTGCTGGCCGAGGAACTGGAGGGCGTAGACGCTAGCGGGCGGGTCGTCCTTCTGGTCCTTGTATTTGGCGGACTCGGCTGCGGACTTTTCTTTCTCACCCAGGCGGCGGTAGATGATGGCGAGCTGGTAGTGGGCGGCAAGGTCGTCGGGGTCGATGGCCTGCAGCTTTTCATACTGCTCGCGGGCGGCGGTGTAGTTGTGCTGCTGGAAGTAGCTGAAGCCGAGCTCTCGGAGGCCGTCCTTGGCGCGCGGGTACTTCTGGAGCATGGCCTGGAAGTCGGCGATGGCGGCGTCGGTGTGGCCGTAGAAGCGCTCAACCATGGCCCGGTAGAAGAGGGCGCGTGGGTCGCCGGGAAGAAGCTGAAGGGCCTTCTCGAGGTTGGGGGCGGCGTCGGCGTAGCGCTCCCAGGCGATTTCGACGATGGCCTGGTTGGTGTAAGCGTCGGCGTAGTCAGGGCGGAGCTGGGCGACGTGTTTGAAGGCGTCGACCGACGCCTGATATTGGAGAGCGTCGAGGAGGGCGATGCCGTAGTTGTTCCAGCGCATCCACTCCGGATTGCGGGTTGGCTGCGCGCCCGGCGAGGACTGCGCGTCCGGCGAACGCTTTTGGGCGTCGTTGGCGGGGGGAGGGTTGTTACCGAGACGGAAGGTCTGGGTGTCGGAGGCCATGTCGACGATGGGCTCGGGGAAGTGCTGGCCCGGCTTCTGGTCCATGGCGTAGTCAATGAAGTGCTGGTTGAAGCGGCGGTAGCGGACGGTCGCGGTGAGGGTGAAGCTGGTCTGTAAATCCTTCGGGAGGCGGAAGCGGTAGCGGGCGAGCTGGGAGCGGCCGGACTGGAGGGCGTTGTTATAGGCCAGGACGCGGTTGTGCCAGATCTCGTGGAGGCCGTTGAGCTCGCCTTTGACGTTGATGAGGCGATTGGTGAAGGAGTGGGCCGAGGGGTCGAGGTGGCCGTCAGGGCGGAGGAAGCCGCTCTCGACGAGGACTTTGCCGGAGGCGTCCTTGACGGTGAAATCGACCCAGGCTTCGTAAAAGTCGCGCTGCTCGGGGACGAGGGAGTGGGCGATGCCTTTGTTCTGAATGACGACGTCTGCGATGAGGGTGTCACCGGCGGCGAAGGTGGCGGGGACGAGGCCGAGCGGGGCGATGAGGGTGTTGGGGGAGGGCTCGTTCTCGCGGGCATTCTCGCGCTCAAGGGCGAAGATATCGACGTTGAGGACGCCCTTGCCGTCGAAACCCTTCTGGAGGAACTCGGCAGTGCGGCGGGACTGCTCATCGTAATGGTAGTAAGCGGGGATGAGGGTCTGGCCGCCGAGCCAGCGATGCGTTGCGAGCTGATTGTCTTTGGCGCCTGGGTCCTTGGCATTGGCGGCCAGGGGCTCGCGGGGCATGTGGCAGCTCTGGCAGGTGAGCGCGTTGTCTTTGCGATAGAAGGGCAGCGGGGACTGCCTGGTGAAGCTGGCGCCCTGCCACTCGTCATAAACGGTAAAGGCGCGGAGCCACTTGTAGTCGTCAAGGGTGTGGGGGATGGCGGCCTTGTGGCAGGCTGCGCAGAACTCGGGCGACTTGTAGAGCGGCCGCATCACCGCTTTGGAGTGGCGGTCGAGGTGGGCCAGGATCTCGGCGTCTGAGACGGGGCGGGTGATGGGCGCGCCCTGCTCGTCGACCAGGACGGCGGGGGTGCCCATGATGTAGCTGCCAGTGCCGGTGGTGTCCGCAGCGACGATGGAGTGGCAGACGGAGCAGGTGAGGCCTTCATCCTCAAACGGGCGCTTCTTGGGCATGCCCTGGGAGAGGTCGCCAGAGAGCAGGGCGACGGGGTTGTGGCAGCCCTCGCAGTGGCGGGAGAACTGGACGCCCTTTTCATCGATGAGCTGGTTGACGTTTTTGAGATACCAGGGGGCGCGGAAGCTGTTGGCGTGGGCGGTCTGGCGCCACTGGCGGTGGGCTTCCTGATGGCAGTGGCCGCAGTACTCGGCGGTGGGGAAGGACTTGGGGTCGAGAAACTGGCCGTTGGCGGAGGTGGCGTTGGAGGGCAGGAAGGGGGCGTCGTGGCCGAAAGCGTAGTTGTAGCGGGCGGCAACGGAGTTGTGAAAGGCGGTGGTGGCGCCGGTGATGGGCAGGTGGGTGGCCGGGTCGGCGAAGGGCTGTTCGGCGGCGGGCTGCCCGGCGAGGTGGGGGGAGGGGGAGTCGGCTGGGGGAGGGTCAGTGTCGCGGGCGGCGCGGACGACGCAGGTGACCGAAAAGGCGAGGGAGAGGGCTGAGACGGTCAGTAGCAGCAGGCGGCGCGGCGCAATGCGAGGCATGTGGGGGCGATCTCCGGGGAACGGCCGGCGCGCACTCGCGGGCCGGACAGAGGAACGATAGCAGAGCAGAGGCGTAAAGTGTCCTCCATCGGAAGGTGGAGAAGTGGGCTGAAATGGTCCGAAAAACGCATGGGATGGCAAGCGGGGGTACCGCGATGTGGCTCCTGCCAAAACCGGATGCCATTTTGCAGCAAACGGTTCACAGAGTGGGATCAGCGGGGAGAAAATGGACTTGATCCGCAGTTGTGGGCGACTTGGCTTAGCCAAAGTTGGGTCGAAACTGGTACGTTGGTTTCTGGCAGTTCAAGAAAATTCCCTGATATGGTCCTCACCCCTTATTTTTCTCTTGCGATTCTGTTCCTTGCGGGCCTGGGTTTCGGCCTAGCTCCGCTGGCGCTGGCATGGCTCTGGGCGCGGATGTTTTCGCCGAAGAAGCCGAACGAGATCAAAAACGCGATCTACGAGTGTGGCCTGGAGTCAAAGGGCGACGCGTGGGTGCAGTTTCGCTCAGCGTATTATCTGTACGCCATCATCTTCCTGATTTTTGACGTGGAAGCCGTGTTTCTGCTGCCGTTTGCGGTGGCGTTCACGGGGCTGGGCGCGGCGGCGTGCGTGGCGATGCTGGTGTTTGTGCTGATGCTGGTGGAAGGGCTGGCGTGGGCGTGGGCGAAGGGTGTGCTGACCTGGGCGTAAGGACAGTGGTCAGTGAACAGTGGTCAGTGGTCGTGCCGCGGGAACGGTTGCGGCGAATCGGGAATCCAGTTGGAGTACGCGGGAGCTTTTAAGGCAGGGCTAGGCCGATCACTGAACACTGTTCACTGATCACTGGAGCGAAGTGAGATGGCAGTCGATGAAGGTCTGAAAATCGAAATGGGCAAGCAGGGCGTGCTCGTCACGTCACTCCAGGATCTCTATAACTGGGGACGGAAAAGCTCTGTGTGGCCGATGCAGTTTGGGCTGGCCTGTTGCGCGATCGAGATGATTGCGGCGACGATGGCGCGGTTCGACATGGCGCGGTTCGGGTCTGAGGTGTTTCGCTCCTCGCCGCGGCAGGCCGACGTGATGATCATCTCCGGCACGGTGACCAAGAAGATGGCTCCGCAGGTGGTGCGGCTTTATAACCAGATGGCCGAGCCGCGCTATGTGATGGCGATGGGCGCGTGTGCGATCTCTGGCGGGCCGTTCAAGCAGGGCTACAACGTGCTGAAGGGCATCGACCGCTACATTCCGGTGGACGTGCACATTCCGGGATGTCCGCCACGGCCGGAGGCGCTGCTGCACGGGCTGATCATGCTGCAGGAAAAGATCATGGGCCAGAAGCTGACGGGAGCGGATCGGCCGCAGTTTATGAAGGCCGACGTGAAGGGGCTTTACCCGGTGCCGGAGTTTGGCGAGCACGATCTGAAGCCGTCGTATAACCAGGGCGTCTGGCCGGTGACGATCAAGACGGAACAGTGATCAGAGAACAGAGATCAGTTATCAGATGCCAGAGGGCAGGGGTTTTGAAGTGAAGACGGTCGAGGAGATCAAGGCGGCGATTGAAGCGGCGGTGCCGGGCGCGGGGGTGGAGATTGTGACGAACCCCGGACCGAGCGCACAGCACTCGCTGAGGCTTGCGCACGAGCACGCGGTGGCAGTGGCGACGTTTCTGCGCGACGACGAGGAACTGGCGCTGGACTTTCTGTCGAACGTGTCGGGCGTGGACTGGCCGGACAAGGAGATCGTCGAGAAGGTGAAGGTGACCAGGCCGGTGACGAAGACCGTGGACGGCGTGGAGCAGACCGCTGAAGAGACGGTGGAGGAGACGCGGAAGCGCGTGGAGCCGGGGTCGCTCGAAGTGGTCTATCACCTGTACTCGATGGCGAAGAAGCAGGGGCCGGTGATTGTGCGGATGAAAACGGTGAACCGCACGGACGACGTTGCGGTGCCGTCGCTGACGCCGGTGTGGCGCTCAGCGGAGTTTCAGGAGCGCGAGGTGTTTGACCTGTACGGCGTCAAGTTCACGGGGCACCCGGACCTGCGGCGGATTCTGATGTGGGACGAGTTCAAGGACTACCCGATGCGCAAGGACTACGTGGAGCCGGACGACTTTGAATACGAGCCGACGGCGCACGATGAGGTGGCTGCACGGGCGAAGGCGCATCAGGCGGCTGCGGCGCAGGAAGGAGCGGGCGCATGAGCGCACCTGTGAAGCTGGCCGCGCGGATGGCACGCCAGGAGGGCTGGAATCGCCCGCCGGTGATTGAAACCGATAACGAGACGCAGCTGTTTGAAGTTTCAATGGGACCGCATCACCCGTCGACGCACGGCGTTTTCCGCATGGATGTGGTGCTGGACGGCGAGCGGGTCATCAAGCTGAAGCCGATGTTTGGCTACCTGCACCGCAACCACGAGAAGCTGGCGGAGAACCAGACGTATCTGGCGTCGATGCCGTACACGGACCGGCTGGATTACTTCTGCTCGATGACGAACAACTGGGCCTACGCACTGGCTGTGGAGACACTGGCAGGGCAGGCGGTTCCGGAGCGTGCGGAGTACCTGCGCGTGATCATGGCGGAGCTGACGCGCATCCAGAATCACGCTTCGGCAGTGGGCTTTCTGCTGCAGGACATGGGTGCCAGCGGTACGCCGCTGATGTACGCCTTTGTGCAGCGCGAAAAGATCCTGGACCTGTTCGAGTCGCTGACCGGTTCGCGCATGATGTGCAATTACCTGCGCTTCGGCGGTTGCCGCGTGGATGCTTCTGCGGCGTGGCTGGAAGAGGCGCGGAAGTTGGTGGCAGAGCTGCCGGCGTTTGTGGACGAGTTTGAGGAGTTTCTGCGCGGCAGCGAGATCCTGATGGCGCGCACACAGGGCATGGGGGTTCTGCCGGCTGAGCTGGCGGTGAATGCGGGAATTACCGGGCCGATGCTGCGTGCTTCCGGCGTGGACTACGACATTCGCAAGGTGGACCACTACGGCATCTACGACCGGTTCAAGTTCCGCGTGCCGCTGGGCGACCACGGAGACATCTACGACCGCTACATGATTCGCATGCTGGAGATCCGCGAATCGATTGTGATTCTTGAGCAGGCCCTCAAGGAGATTCCGGGCGGGCCCGTGATGGATCCGAAGGCGAAGATCCGCAATTTCCGGCCGAAGCCGGGCGAGGCGTATGGCCGGATCGAGGCTCCGAAGGGCGAGCTCGGTTTTTACCTGATCAGCGATGGGGGACCGAACCCGTACCGGTATCGCGTGCGTCCGCCGAGCCTGATCAACCTGACGATTCTGGAAGATATGTGCCTGGGGCACAACGTGGCCGACGTGGTGCTGATCTTTGGCAGCGTGGACATTGTGCTGGGAGAAGTGGATCGATAAGTGACAGTGGTCAGTGGTCAGATTCGTGCACGGGAAGCAGTTGAGGTAGGGAAAGAACATGGAAAGCGGGCAAGGTGCACGATCGTTTCGCGAGTTGACGGTATGGAAAAAGGCGATTGCGCTGACTGTGCTTGTGTACAAGGTCACGCGGGATTTTCCGCGGGAAGAGATTTATGGGCTGACCAGCCAGATGCGGCGGACAGCGGTTTCGGTCCCGAGCAACATTGCGGAAGGTCAGGGCAGGATGACGTCGGGCGAGTTCAGGCAGTTTCTCGGGATCGCACGAGGCTCGAACTTCGAGCTGCAGACGCAGTTGGAGATTGCAAAGGAACTCGGTTTCGGCGAACGTGAAGCGCTGGATCAGGCCGAAGCTTTATCGCATGAAGTGGGTAAAATGATTTTCGCAATTTTGGGCAAGGTCGGCGGCAACGCATCGAGCACTGCTCACTAACCACTGACCACTGATCACTGTTCCGGAGGAACGGACTTGCTGGGTGAAGGAATTCTGAAAGGACTGGCGGAGACGGCGCGGAACTTCTTCGGGAGTTATGTGTCGAAGGAGCGGCTGACGACGGTCCAGTATCCGGAAGAGCGGATACCGGCGGTCGAGGCGGCGCGCGTGTTTCCGTTTCTGGTCTACGACGGGGACGACTGGCAGAAGGGGCTGCGCTGCGTGGCATGCCAGATCTGCGAGAAGGAATGTCCGCCGAAGTGTATCTATATCGAGAAGTCGAAGGACAAGAAGCCTGACTTCACGGGGCGTCCGCAGATTTTTCCGGCGCGGTTCGACATTGATGTTTCAGTGTGCATGAGCTGCCAGATCTGCGTGGAGGTTTGCCCGTTCGACGCGATCAAGATGAACACGGAGTTTGAACTGAGCACGGACGACCGCTTCAGCGGGTTGCTGCTGCACAAGGATCAGCTGGCGCATCCGAACGAATACTTCCAGAAGCTGCATCCGACGGATGCGGCCGAAGTGGACACACGCCGGGCCGAGGAACTGGCAAAGGCTGAAGCCAAGGCGAAGGCGGCCGCAGAAGCCGCCGCGGCAAAGGCCGCTGCGCAGGCTGCTGCGCCAAAGCCAGAAGGGGGCGCAGCGTAAGCCATGTTTGAGAAGCTGGATCAGATCTTCATCCTGCTGCGGGACTGGGTGGTGAGTTTTCTGCCGCCGAACTGGCAGGCTCCGGTGGGCGTGGTGCTGGGCGTTGTCGCGATCGTGTGCGTGTATCCGGCGCTGTTTGCGATTGCGGTGCTGATGGAGCGCAAGGGACTGGGCCGTATGCAGAACCGCTACGGTCCGAATCGCGTGGGGCCGTTTGGACTGTTTCAGCCGGTGGCTGACGGCATCAAGTCGCTGACCAAGGAAGACCTGGTGCCGGCGAACGCCGACCATGTGGTGCACTTCCTGGCTCCGGTATCGCTGGTGGCAATCGTCTTCATGGGCTACGCCGTATTGCCGATGGGACGCGGCATGACGCTGGCGCCAATGGACGCGGGGCTGCTGTTCTATTTCGCGATGGGCGCGTCGAGCGAACTGACGGTGTTCATGGCGGGCTGGTCGAGCCGCAACAAGTACTCGCTGCTGGGCGCCATGCGCGGCGTGGCGCAGATGATCAGCTATGAAGTGCCGCTGCTGATGTCGAGCGTGGCCGTGGTGATGATTACCGGGTCACTGAACCTGGACAAGATTGTGGCCGCGCAGAATACGTACTCGTACGGGCTGCCGCACTGGTACATCTTCACGCCGTGGGGCTTGGCTGGCTTTGTGATGTACGCGATTGCGGCGACGGCAGAGACGAACCGCTCGCCGTTCGATTTGCCTGAGGGCGAGTCAGAGCTGGTGGCTGGCTACTTCACGGAGTACTCGGGCTTCAAGTTTGCGGAGTTCTTCCTGGGCGAGTACGTGGCGATGCTCTCGATCTCCGGGCTGGGCACAACGCTGTTCCTGGGCGGCTGGTCTGCGCCGCTGCAGGCGCTCGAGTGGGTGCCTTCGTGGATCTGGTTTTTCGGCAAGGTGATGCTGTCGATCTGCGTGTTCATCTGGATGCGCGGAACGCTGCCTCGTATCCGGCAGGACCAGTTGATGAACTTCGCGTGGAAGTTTGTGTTGCCGCTGACGCTGGTGAACCTGGTGGTGGCGGCGGTGTGGCGCTTCATGGGCGACGGCTGGCTGCGCTGGGTGGTCTGCTCGGCGGTTGTGGTGGTGGTCTACGTATCCGCCGCGCTGGGCGGTATGCGGCGCGAGAAGTTCGGGCCGAGGAGTTATCGCTATGCGGAGTAAGTGCGCGTGGACGGGAAAGGAGCGTCGATGAGCGTGATGTTCTGGGTAATTTCGGCGCTGACGGTGGTGTCGGCACTGGGGTCGATGCTGCTGAAGAATCTGGTGCACTGCGCGCTGCTGCTGTCAGTGACGTTTGCCGGGTTGGCTCTGCTGTTTCTGCAGCTCGATGCGCAGTTTGCAGGCTTTGCGCAGATTCTGGTGTACGTGGGCGCGGTGGCGATCCTGGTGGTGTTTGCAATTCTGCTGACGCGCAGCGCAGAAGCGCCGAAGGAAGGCGGAGTGTTCAGCCGTACATGGCTGGCGGGGCTGGCCGTAGCCGCAGCGGTTTTTGCGACGGTGGGCTCGGCAGTGCTCTACAGCGTGCGCGGGTTGCCGCATGAGACGGCGACGCCGGAAGTGACGGTGCTGGGCATCGGCCAGTCGCTGATGAGCACCTACGTGCTGCCGCTGGAGATTGTGGCGCTGCTGCTGACGGTGGCGACGATTGGCGCGGTGATTGTGGCCATGCACGAGAAGCCGGAGAAGAAGATCGGGGGGACGAAGTGACACCGCTCGCGGGATATCTGCTGGTGGCTGCGCTGCTGTTTGCCATCGGGCTGGCTGGAGCGCTGACGCGCCGCAACGCCATCCTGGTGCTGATCGGTATTGAGCTGATGCTGAACGCGGCCAACCTGAACCTGATTGCGTTCTGGCGCTACGGGCCGCATCCGGAGGCGATGACGGGCATGATGTTTGCCATCTTCTCAATTGCGGTGGCGGCGGCCGAAGCTGCGGTGGGACTGGGCCTGGTGATTGCGGTCCATCGTCATGCGCAGACGGCGAATCTGGACGAGATGAACAGGATGAAGGGGTGAAGACGGAATGTTGGTAGATGGGTTCACTCCACAACTTGGGGCTTCACCGATTGCGGGCGCACTGTGGCTGATTCCAGCGCTGCCGATTCTTGCTTCTGGCGCGATTGCGCTGATGAAGCAGCCGCAGAAGACGGCGGCAAAGGCGCTGTCGATCGGATCGCTCGGGATCTCGCTGCTGCTGGCACTGGCGGCGTTTGGCCACGTGCTGAGCGGCTGGGCGCAGGGCGCGGCGGTACGCGAGACGGTGAACTTTACGTGGCTCGAAGCAGGACCGGCGCAGGTGGATCTGGGCTGGGTGCTCGATCCGCTGTCTGCGGTGATGCTGGTGATGGTCACGTTCGTCGGGCTGCTGATCTTCATTTACTCGACCGGGTACATGGAGCACGACGAGAACGTTACGCGGTTCTTCTGCTTCCTGAGCCTGTTTGCGGGCGCGATGCTGGGCGTGGTGATTGCCAACAGCCTGCTGTTGCTGTTCATGTGCTGGGAACTGGTGGGACTCACGTCGTATCTGCTGATCGGGTTCTGGTACCAGCGGCCCTCAGCGGCGGCGGCGGCGAAGAAAGCGTTTCTGACGACGCGCGTGGGCGATGTGTTCTTCCTGCTGGGCATGGTCTGGCTGTTCTCGCAGACCGGAACGCTGCTGTTCTACAACCACGGTGCGGGCTCGATGGAGCCAACCGCGCTGGCCGGGCTTCTGGCGGCGAAGGCTGGGTTAGGGCTCACGGCTGCGGGTGCGATTGGACTGCTGATCTTTGCGGGAGCGGCGGGCAAGAGTGGACAGCTTCCGCTGCACGTCTGGCTGCCGGACGCGATGGAAGGCCCGACGCCGGTTTCAGCGCTGATTCACGCGGCGACGATGGTGGCCGCCGGTGTCTACCTGATTGCGCGCGTGTATCCGTTGATGCAGGCTGGGTCGCTGGCGGGCGGCACAACGACGGCGCTCACGGTGGTGACGTGGGTGGGCGCGGCGACGGCGCTGTTTGCGGCGCTGGTGGCGGTGGCGCAGAACGATATCAAGCGGATTCTGGCGTACTCGACCGTGTCTCAGCTTGGCTACATGATGGCGGGCCTGGGAATGGGCGGCGTGGCGGTGGGCATGTTCCACCTGATCACGCACGCGTTCTTCAAGGCACTGCTGTTCATGGGCGCGGGCTCGGTGATTCACGGCTGCCACGAGGAGCAGGACATTCGCAAGTTGGGCGGCCTGAGCGCGAAGATGCCGTGGACGTTTGGCACCTATGCCGTGGGCATGCTGGCGCTGAGCGGATTCCCGATCTTCTTCTCGGGCTTCTGGTCGAAAGACGGAATTCTGGAAGCTGCGCAGCACTGGAGCGTGGCGAAGGGTCCGTTCTACATGCTGGTGACGGGCGCATTGCTGACGGCGTTCTATATGACGCGGCAGGTGAGCTACGTGTTCTTTGGCGCGTGGCGCGGGCACGGTGAGGCGCATGAAAGCCCGAAGGTGATGACCGCGCCGCTGGCGATTCTGGCGTTCTTTGCGGTGACGCTGGGCGCGCTGGGCACTCCGGCATGGCCGTGGTTCAAGGCGTTTCTCGGCGACCGGGCGGCGGAGTTCAGCTTTGAGGGCTTCAGTGAGCCGGGGTTGATGGCGCTGATGGCGACCTCGTCATTGGTGGTGTTTCTCGGGCTGGGACTGGGCTGGCTGGTGTATGGCGGCAAGTCTCCCGCAGCCGAGGAGCCGGACGCGCTGGAGCGCGCGGTGCCGCCGGTGTGGGCTGTGCTGCGGGACAAGTTCTACTTCGATGAGCTTTACGGCGCGACGGTGATTTGGTTCTACGCGGCGTGGGCGCGCGTGGCGGACTGGCTGGACCGGCGTGTGTGGGGCGGCGCAGTGGCGCTGGTCTCGCTCATCTTCAGGGGCGGTGCGCACGCAAGCCGTCTGCTTGATACGTATGGAGTCAACGGCGGCTTTGACAAGGGCTGCGAGGAGTTGGCGAATGGCGGCGGCCTGCTGGCGCAGGTGCAGAGCGGGCAGGTGCAGCGATACCTGCGGCTGCTGGCGCTGGGCGTGGTGGTGCTGGCCGCGATTCTGATCTGGAGCAGCCGGGGATGAACGGAATTCCTGTATTGACAGTGTTGATCGCGCTGCCTGCGCTGGGCGCCCTGGTGGCGCTGTTCGCGGGCAAGAGGGCGCGGGCTGTGGCGATGGCGACAACGCTTGCGGCGTTGGCGGTGTCGCTGGTGGTGTGGTGGCATTTGCCCGGTGATGGGTCGATTGGATTGGTGGAGCGCTGGGCGTGGGCGCCTTCGGTGGGTATCGAATACCACCTGGGTGCTGACGGGCTGAGCGCGCTGATGCTGGTGCTCTCGTCGATTGTGGCGCTCATGAGCGTGGATGCGGCGCACCGGGTCCATCGGCAGCCGAACCTCTACTTCGCGCTGGTTCTGCTGCTGGAGTCGGGGCTGTTCGGGACGTTCACGGCGCTGAACTTCTACCACTGGTTTCTCTTCTGGGAACTGGGGTTGATTCCGGCGTTCTTCCTGATCAAGCTGTGGGGCGGCGGGAACCGTGGGCCTGCGGCGACGCAGTTCTTCATCTACACGATGGCGGGCTCGGCGGCGCTGCTGATCTCATTCCTCGGCGTGTTTCTGGCGACGAAGAGCATGGACTTTGTCGATCTCGCAGAGATGGCCTCGAAGGGCACGCTGGAGCAGCAAGTGGTGGCACACCTGGGACCAGTGATGACGTGGCTGGCGATGGGCGTGCTGGCGGGTTTCGCGGTGAAGGTGCCGCTGGCTCCGTTCCACACCTGGCTGCCAGCGGCGTATGCGGAAGCGCCTTCGCCGGTGACGATGCTGCTGACGGGCACGATGTCGAAGATGGGCGTGTACGGCCTGTTGCGCATCGCGGTGCCGCTGTTTGCACCGCAGATTGCGGCGATGCGCGTGCCGCTGCTGGTGCTGGCGGTTGTCACGGTGGTGATGGGCGCGTGGGCTTCGGCGGCGCAGAAGGATCTGAAGCGCGTTTTTGCGTACTCGTCTGTAAACCACCTCGGTTATTGCATGCTGGGCATCTTTGCGCTGGCGGTGCCGGGCGCGTCGCTGGCCAGCCAGGCCACGGCGCTGAACGGCGTCATCCTGCAGATGTTCAACCACGGCATTACGGCCGCTGCGCTGTTCTGGTTTGTGGCGATGATGCAGGAGCGCTCTGGCGGACAGCGCGGCATCGACGAGTTCGGCGGACTGCGCAAGCCGGCGCCGGTGTTCGCGGGGCTGATGGGAATTGTGCTGTTCTCGTCGCTGGGGCTGCCGGGTCTGAATGGATTTGTCGGCGAGTTCCTGATCTTCCGCGGCGTGTTTGCGCTGTCATGGGTGTCGGCCACGGTGTCGATCCTGGGACTGCTGATTACGGCGACGGTGATTCTGACGGTGATCCAGAAGGTGTTTGCGGGACCGACGCCGGAGAAATGGTCGGGCTTTGCGGATATGAACGGAGACGACCGGCTGGCGATGGCTCCGGTGGTGGGCATCATGCTGCTGCTGGGGTTGCTGCCAAGACTGGTTCTGGACACGGTGAACCCGACGGTGGTGAACCTGCTGGCGCACTGGAGATTTTAGAGAGACATGTTGGCCTGGACGATCTATCTTTCGTTTGCCGGAGCGCTGGCTGAAGCGCTGCTGCCGAAGTCGCGGCCAGCGCTGGCGCGCTGGTTTGCGCTGGCGGTGGCGGTGGCAGGGCTGGTGCTGGCGGCGGTGGGGTTTGCGACATACGGCGGGCATGGACGCGTGGTGTTTGCCGACGCGGCGTGGGTGCCTGCGCTGGGAATTCGCTTCACGCTGGCCGCTGACGGCATCAGTCTGGTGCTAGTGCTGTTGACGGGACTCGCGGCAGTGGCGGGCGTGCTGTTCAGCTGGAACATTGAGCAGCGCACCAACGAGTTCTTCGGGTTTTATCTGGCGCTGATCGGCGGCGTCTACGGCGTCTTCCTGAGCTTCGACCTGTTCCTGCTGTTCGTGTTTTATGAAATTGCGATTGTGCCGAAGTACTTCCTGATCGCGATCTGGGGCTCGACGCGGCGTGAGTACGGAGCGATGAAGCTGGCGCTCTACTCGTTTGTCGGTTCGGCGATGGTGCTGATCGGGTTGCTGACCTCATACGCAATGGCGGGGAGCAAGTCGACGGGCCTTGTGGAACTGGCGCAGGCGAACCTGCCGGTGAGCGCGCAGATGTGGCTATTCCCGCTGGTGTTTGTCGGCTTTGGAATTCTGGCGGGCATGTGGCCGTTCCACACGTGGGCGCCTACAGGCCACGTGGCTGCGCCGACTTCCGCTTCAATGCTGCTGGCTGGCGTGATCATGAAGCTGGGCGCCTATGGCTGCCTGCGCGTGGCGATGTCGCTGTACCCGCACGGCATGGACCCATGGGGATTCTCGGTGCTGGGGATTGGCTCGTGGCGCGCGGTGTTTGCGCTGCTGGCGGTGATTGGCATCATCTACGGCGCGCTGGTGGCGCTGGTGCAGACCGACTTCAAGTTTGTCATCGGCTACTCCAGCGTGAGCCACATGGGCTTTGTGCTGCTGGGCCTGATGACGCTGAACCAGATCGGCATGACGGGCGCGGTGATGCAGATGTTCTCGCACGGTGTGATTGCGGGCCTGCTGTTCGCGATTGTCGGGCGCATCGTGTACGAGCGGACGCACACGCGGCAACTGGCCGAGCTGGAGACGATGAACCTGGGCAAGCGGATGCCGTTTGCGGCGTGGTCCTTCGTGATTGCGGGCGTGGCGTCGATGGGGCTGCCGGGTTTCTCGGGCTTCATTGCTGAGCTGCAGGTGATTACGGGTGCGTGGACCACGAGCCCGTGGTGGGCGGTTTCGGTTGCAGTCGGCATTGTGGTGGGCGTGGCGTACACGTGGCGCGCGCTGCAGAAGGCGTTTTTCAGCGACAGGCACACGGATCCACACTTGAACGAGCCAGGACATGAACTGGCCGCGATTACGTGGCCGGAGGTGACGGGCGTGGTGTTGCTGCTGGGCGCAAGCCTCGCGGTCGGGCTTTATCCGCGTGTGCTGCTGGATGTGGTGGAGCCCGCGGTGAACGCGCTGCTGGCGGGAGGCGTGCGATGAACTACTGGGAGTTGTTTCGCATCACGCTTCCGGAGACGATGCTGGAGATTGCGGCACTGCTGGTCCTGATTGTGGACCTGGGCCTGCTGCGGAAGGCTGCGTTGCAGACGCGGCTGGTGGTGGCTGCGCTGTTGGGTGTGCTGGGCTGCATTGCGGCGCAGGGCGCGTTGGTTGTGGCTCCGGCGGGTGGGCTCATTTTGCCGGGCAGCACGGACGTGGCGCTGGCGACGATGGGTTCGGCAGCCGTGGCGCAAACGTGCATTCTGGCGCTGACGGTGCTGACGCTGTTCCTGCTGGTGAATTCGGACTTCACGCGGCACGTGGGCGAGTTTGTTGCAGTGATCCTGATGGCAGCGACGGGCGGATTGCTGGTGGCTTCAGCGCAGGATCTGCTGCTGATCTTTGTCGGCCTGGAACTGCTGAGCCTGGGGCTCTACATCCTGACGGCGTTTGCCAAGCGCTCCGGTGCGAGCGCCGAGGCGGCGATCAAGTATTACCTGTTCGGCGGCATGTCGGCGGCGTTTCTGCTGTTCGGCTTCAGCTATCTCTACGGCATCACGGGGACGACGAACCTGCACGCGATCATGCGCGGCATCTACACGCCGAACGCCATGCAGGCAGCGCCGCTGCTTTATGTGGCGCTGGTGATGGTGCTGGCAGGGCTGGGCTTCAAGGTGGCGGCGGTGCCGTTCCACTTGTGGGCACCGGATGCTTACGAGGGCGCGCCTGCGCCGGCTGCTGCGTTCATTGCATCAGCTTCAAAGGTGGCGAGCTTCGCGCTGCTGATCTCGATTGGCACGGCGGCACTGCATGCCTTTGATGGAGTAATGGCGGCTCCGATGGTGACGATGGGGGGCTCGTGCTGCCACGGCGGGTTCCTCGGCTTTGTGCCGGCGTGGTCAAAGCTGCTGATTGTGCTTGCTGGAGTGTCGATGATTGTCGGCAACCTGGCGGCGCTGGCGCAGACGAACGTGCGGCGGCTGCTGGCTTACTCGGCGATTGCGCATGCGGGCTACCTGCTGCTGGGGCTCGCGTTCTTTTCCTACACGCCGCGAAGCGCGCAGGCGATTCTCTACTACATCTTCACGTACGGGCTGACGACAGTGGGCGCGTTCGGCGTGGTGGGCGTGGTGGAAAAGGCCACGGGCAGTGCCCGGCTGGAAGCCTTCCTGGGGCTTTCAAAACGGAGCCCGATGCTGGCTGCGGTGCTGCTGGTGCTGTTTCTCTCGCTGGCCGGGATTCCGCCACTGGTGGGCTTCTGGGCCAAGTTCAACCTGTTTGCCGCTGTGCTGGGAGTGAGCATGAGCCGTCTGGCGGTGGGCATGGTGGCGCTGGCGGTGGCGATGAGCGCGGTGAGCCTCTACTACTACCTGCAGGTGCTGAAGCGTGCCTACGTGATGCCTGCAGTGGATGACCGGCCGGTTGAAGTGCATCCGACGACGCTGATGGTGCTGGTAGTGATTGCGGCAGGAGTGGTTCTGCTGGGATGCTTCCCGGCGCTGGTGCAGAGCTGGATGGCTAGCTTCTACGCAACGATGTAGCGGAGAAAGAAAAATCCGGCGCCAACGCGCCGGATTGAGATTGAGGATGGCGGGGTGGGCGTGAAGCCTACCCCGCTTTGCTTTTGGCTAGAGCCCGAGCACGTAGTTGAACAGCAGCGGAGCGACGATGGTGGCGTCGGACTCGATGATGTACTTGGGCGTGTTGGCGGCGAGCTTGCCCCAGGTAATTTTTTCATTGGGCACTGCGCCGGAGTAGGAGCCGTAGCTGGTGGTGGAGTCGGAGATCTGGCAGAAGTAGCCCCAGAGCGGAATGTGCGGGCGCTGCAGGTCCTGATGCAGCATGGGCACGACGCAGATGGGGAAGTCTCCGGAGATGCCGCCAGCGATCTGGAAGAAGCCGAGCGAAGCATCCTTAGTGATTTCGGTGTACCAGTTGGCGAGCTCCATCATGTACTCGATGCCGGTGCGGACGGTGTGAACGTTCTTCACATCGCTGGTGATGCAGTGGCCGGCGTACATGTTGCCGAGGGTGGAGTCTTCCCAGCCGGGGACGAAGATGGGTAGGTTCTTCTGCGCGGCAGCGAGCAGCCAGCTGTCCTTGGGATCGATCTGGTAGCTCTTTTCGAGATCGCCGGAGAGAAGGATCTTGTACATGAACTGGTGAGGGAAGAAGCGCTCACCGGCCTTGTCGGCCTTGACCCACTCCTGAAGCACCTCATTCTCAATGCGGCGCATGGCCTCGGCTTCAGGGATGCAGGTGTCTGTGACGCGGTTCATGTGGCGCGCGAGCAGAGCGGCCTCGTCAGCGGGTGTCAGGTCGCGGTAGCCGGGGACGCGCTCGTAGTAGTTGTGGGCGACGAGGTTGAAGACGTCCTCTTCAAGGTTGGCGCCGGTGCAGCAGATGCCGTGAATCTTGTCCTGGCGGATCATTTCCGCCAGCGAGATGCCGAGCTCCGCCGTGCTCATTGCGCCGCCGATGGTGACGAACATCTTGCCGCCTTTGGCGAGATGGTCACAGTAGCCCTGGGCAGCGTCAACGAGGGCTGCGGCGTTGAAATGGCGGTAGTTGTGCTTGATGAAAGAGCTGATCGTAGACATTGAGGTTTTTGTTACTCCCGCTCTTTACGCTAACACAGGAAAATCACGGGAAAGTGAACGGGGAAGAGTGCAGAGATGCGCACGGATTCGGCGGGGATGGGGCTGGATTGCCAGCTCCATCCCCGCGCGGCGCTATTGGGTGGCGAGGAGTTCGTTGAGGCGGGTGAGAACAGCAAAGGCGTCTGCGATGTAAACGACGTCGGCTTTGCCGCGGGTCCAGCCGCAGTTGGGGTCGAGGGAGATGGCGCGGCGGTCGTTGATGAAGCGCCAGCCGACGACGTGGGGCTCCTCGCCATGGCAACAGGTGGCCAGGCCCTTGGGGTGGCGCGGCGTGGCGCCGGTTTGGCCGATCTGGTTCATGTGGGTGAGGAAGGGAAGCACGGGCTGTCCGTCGCTGCCCTGATCGACGAGCGACTTGGAACTGCCGAGCGAGGCGTGTGTCTTCGCAAGGAAGCCGAGGATGATCTGGCCTGCCTCAGCGGCGTGCACCTGGCCGTCGGACTGCTTCTTGGTCCATCCGGCACCGGCGACGAAGAGAAGCTTGGCGTCGGGGCGGATGGTTTGCTCGCCGGCTGACGCAGCGCGGAGTCCGCTGACGGTGGTGCGGAGCGCGGGGAGCGTGACAGAGACGGGCTCAACGGTGGCTGGGGCTGCTGCCGACGCGAACGGTGCGTTGGTGCCGGGTTCGAGGAGGAGGAACCATGGGGCGCCGTCGCGGTGGAGGCGGGCTTCTATGCGCTGGCGGTAGAACCAGCGGGTGACTTCAAGCGTGGAGGCTCCGGCGAGAGCGGTGATGTGAGTGTCGATCTGGCCGCCGAGGCGATGGGCTACTCCAGCGGCGACGCGGGCGAAGCGGGAGCTGCCGGGAGCGAGCACGATGGAGGGTACGGCGGCGCGGCAGAGGGCTTCAAGCGCTGCTGCGTCGGAGGCGTAACGCGGCTGGGCGAAGTCGGGGCCGGTGACGGCGAGGATGCGCGCGCCGGTAGAGGTAAGGGCATTGGCTGCGGCGGCGTCTGCGGCGACGACGCCGAGGACGAGGGGCGCGCTTAGGCGGTGGGCTAGAGCCTGGCCTGCGCTGACTGCTTCCAGTGATGCGCGGGTGAGGGTGGCACCGGTTTCGTCGGCGTGCGTGAGAACGAGGATGGGCTCCATTACTCGGCTCCAATCCACGCGACGAGCTCGCGTGCGATGTCTTCAGGGGTCATGTCTTTTTCCACGCGGGTCTGACGCTGCTGGGCGGGGAGCTGGGCGGCGTCGTAATGGAGGCCGGGTGCGGCAACGGCTGCGGGTTTGGCCTTCTGGAGCGCGGGCATCACAGTGCGCATGTTGGCCATGCCGACCTGCGGGTTGCTGCGCGGCTCGGGGAGGTTGCCGGTGGCCCAGCCGAGCAAGGCGGGCGCGCCGGAGCAGATGGAGACCTGATGCTGGCCGCCTTCGACGCGCTCAAGGACTTCAAAGGAGCCGTCCTCGCGGACGGTGATCTGGTCGACGCCCTGGAACTGGTCGAAGAGGCTGAGGCGCTCGCCGATGAGCTGGAGGGTGACGCCAGCACCGCGCGAGGCAGACTCCCAGCCGCCGAACAGAAGCAGCTTGGTGCGGTCGAGGCCAGGGATGGCAGAGATGGCATCAGCAAGGGCGGCAGCGGTCGCGTGGGCGTCAATGAAACCGCCGAGGGGGCCGTCGACGGCGACGAGTTCGAAGGCGGCCTTCTGAGCGACGGTCATCATGACTTGCTGGAGTTTGGCCTTGGGGGCCATGGAGACGAGCCATACCTTGGAGCCGGGGTTAGTGGCTGCAAGGTGGGCTGCTTCATAGAGTGCGCTGGCGGCCCAGGGATCGAGCACGGCGGGGAGGAGCATTTCGTTTTTGAGCGCGGGACCGGCGGGGCCCATGACCGGCTCCAGTGACTGGAGTGGGTCAGGCACGATGCCGGCGCAGACGACGATGTGAAACGCAGTGGGCATGAGGCTTCCTTGTGTGGATTGAGGCCGGATCAGTTCTCCGCGGAGTGAAGTCCGCCGGAGCCGGCGAGGAACTGGAGGTTGCTGTCGTAGCCCGCGGGCGGATGCGCGCAGTTCCAGAGGCAGGCGCCGCAGTGGACGCACTTTTCGCGCTCGAAGCTGGGCACGCCGTTGGAGCCGAGGGTGATGGCCTGGCCGGAGCACATGGCGACGCAGGTGTGGTCCTCGCAGCAGGCGCAGAGGCCGAGATCGCGGAAGACGACGTGATCAGCGAAGCCGGGCATGGCCTGGACCTTGCCGCCGAGCAGCAGGGCGTCCTGATGAGAGACGAGGAGGCGGCCGTCGAAGGGAACTTCAGGCCAGCCGCGCGCGGACATGAGCGCGTCGTGAAGCGGGCGGCCGTCTTCAATGGCGAGCGCAGCAGCTTTCTCTCGCGAGAGACTGGCGGCGGAATGGCGGAGCTGGTTGGCGGGGGGCGGGATGTGCGCGCCAAGCGAGAGTTTGCCGCCGGTGAGCCCGGCGAGAGCCATGCCGACCAGGCCACGGACGAAGCCGGACTGGAAGCCGTTGCGGGCGTTGCGTGCCTCGCGTGCGCCGCGTTCCACCTCGCTGGCCCGGCGGCGGGCTTCGTAAGTGGAGGCGAGGTTTTCGCGGGTGAAAGGCTTGCCCTGGTGGAGCAGCTCGACGACCGACTGAGCGAGTTGCACGCCGGTTGACCACGCCTCATCGACGCCGGAGCCGGTGAGCATGTTGGTGGAGCCGGAGCCCTCGCCGATGCGGGCAAAGCCATTGCCGGAAAGGAAAGGTTCGCCGTGCTGGCCGGACTCCTCGAGCGACTTGGCGCCCCAGGAGCGGAGGGTGGCGTCTTTGAGGTGTTGCCAGAGCAGCGGGTGCTGGATGAAGTGCTGCAGGTAGCGGTAGGACGTGCGGGCCGGGTCGCCGAGCCACGAGGGGAGAAAGATGCCGACGGAGACGAGGCGGTCCGGGTGGACGTAGAGGAAGCCGAAGATTTCCGGCTCAGGGAAACCGAAGGTGTGCCAGACGGTGCCGGGCTGAAGGGGCGAGTCGGCGGGCTGGTTCTCGGGCAGTTCGAGGACGAACTTCATGCCGAGAGCCCACTCGCGGCGAGCGTGGCCCTGGGGCAGGCCGAGATATGCGTCGAGTGCCTGGCCGATGGAGCCGACGGGCCCGTCCGCAACGACGGTGAGCTGGGCGCGGACGTCCATGCCGGGCATGAAGCCGTCGGTGGGCGTGCCCTGCTTGTCTACGCCTTGATCGGCGAGGCGGATGCCGCGGACGGCATCGTTTTCAAAGAGCGCGGAGGCGACGGGCGAGCCGGGCCAGATCTGGGCGAAGCCTGCACCCATGACCTGCGAGGCAACCCACTGGTTGAACTGGCCGATGGAGAGGACCAGGCCGCCGTGCTTGTGGAGGAAGGCCGGTGTCCAGGGAAGCTCGAAGGCGGAGTCGTGGAGGAGCGGACGGCCTGCCGTGCGCAGAACTGCATCGCCAAGACGCAGGAGCGCGGAGCGTCGGCTGGCGCCGATGGGGTCAAGAAGGTAGAAGACGCGCTCGGTGCGCACGTCTGCCGCCATGGGGATTTCCGCGGGATTGAGCGCGGGGAAGCTGGCGCGGATGCCGTGGCCGCGGGTGACGACGCCAGAGACACCGGAGGCGAGGTCGTCGGCGCGCTCATAGCAGAGGACCTGCAGGGGCATGCCAGGGATGGCGCGGCTCTCAAAGGCCGGGTCGGCGGGGTTCTCGGTCCAGGCGCGGGTCAGCTCGGTGAGAAAGCCGCCCGTGGCCGGGCCAAAACCAACGCAAGCGATGTCGACGTCCATGGCGGCACGATCGACGGCGGGCTGTGTCTCCGGAATTTGGGTTTCAGCACTCATGCTTGTTCTCTTCTGCCCGTCCTTACGCGGGATAGTCGAGGGCCTCAGGGATCATGACCTTGCTGACCACTTCTGCGGCGCGGTCTTTGGCGAGGCGTGATCCGCTGAGACAGCCAGCGAGGCGGTTCTGGAGGCGAAGGAAGTCGGTGACGCCCGTGCAACCGGCGCAGGGGCCGGCCTTCTCAGGGTGCGCGCCTTCCGTGCCGAGCGTGTCAGCAGCGACGGAGGAGATGCCGGGCATGGTGAGCTCGAGGGCGTCGACTTCATCGCTGGCGAAGCAGAGGCTGCAGCCGCGCTCGTCCCAGCCGGGGTGCTCGCGATAGCCGAAGACGAGCTCCGCGCAGATGCGGGAGACTTCCCCTGCGGCAGCGGCGGCCTGCACGTGGCAGAGGTCGGCGAGGAATGCAACGGTGCCTTCGAGACCTTCAGCGGCGACGGGATCGGAAGGGCCTTTGGCCTCAAGCTCGAGCACGTCGAGGATCTGCGCGCGGGAGGCGACGAGCCAGCAGAGGGCGTCGGCCATGGGGAACGTCACACCCTGGCGCTGGCCGTGGTAGAGCTTCGCTCCGCTGGCGTCCGTTGCGGTCTGGAGGTGGTTGAGCGTCCAGAGCCACATTTCAAATGCGGAAGCGAGAGAGCAGGCGCCGGTGGCGGGATGTGTGGCTGCGATGTGGCGCATCTCGCGGACCCAGGCGCGCACTTCGGCGAGGAAGACCTCAGAGGTCATGGTGACGGTGAGCTGGCGGCGCTGCACAGCCTCGGGGCCCTCATAAGTGGCTTCAAGCTGCGCGTCCATCCACTTGGAGGCGAGGAAGCCGGGGCAGTCCTCGGTGATGCCGTAGCCGCCCATGAGGCTGACGGCTTCGCGCATCATGTTGGCGCCGTGGCCGGTGTTCCAGAGCTTGGTGGCGGGGCAAAGGACGTTTGCCTCGGCATCCTTGAGGACGTACTGCACGAGCGGATCGGACTCGAACTCGGCGTGACGGGGATCTTCGGCGCGCAGGCTGAGCGATTCGATGGCGCGCTGCTCGGACTCGCGGAGGGCTTTCATCTCCGCGCGGCCACCGGCGATGCCGCGCTCGGCGAGGATGGCGGTCTTCTGCTTTTCGATAGGGTCGAGCTCGTCAAAGAGGCGCGCGGCGGCAAAGCCAAGCGAGGCAGCGGCTTCACCGGCGGCCCAGACATCGACGAGGCGATGCAGGGCATCTTCGCGCTGCTGGATGCCTTGCTCATAGCGGACGGTGCCGGGGCGTGCGCCTTCTGCTCCGCGGAAGCGGCCGCGCTGGTAGCGAATGATGGGCTCAACGGCGGAGAGCAGCTTGGAGGCGGTCATGAGGCCGACGGTGACGCGCGTGCGGCGGAAGACGGCCTCAATAACTTCAGCGTGCGAGAAGTTGGGGACGATGATGCCGTCCTTCACGGTGTAGCCGCCGACGATGCGGCTGGCGGGCACCTTCATGTTGAAGATGGGGTCGCCGGTGGACGAGAGCTGATGGACAAGCTTCCTGGTCGCGGTGCCGTGATCGAAGATGCCTTCGTCAGTGTCTTCAAGGATGACGACGCAGGAACCTTTGATGCGCTCGTCGTCAGAGTTGACGGCGGCGGTGACGAAGTTGGCGAAGGCGATGTTGGTGATGAAGCGGCCGCGCTTGTCGACCTGCAGCATGGGCTCCTGGCCGTCGCTCCACTCGGCGACGCGGACCTTGCCGCTGAGCATGCCGGTGTCAACGCCGACGTAGGGGATGGGCTCGGTGAGGACGAAAGCGCCACGCCAGGGCTTGCGGTCTTCGCCGGGCTGCGGAGGCGCGGAAAGGCTCATGTAGTGCTGTGCCTGCTCGGCGGTGCCGCGCTCATGGATCGGCGCGAGCGCTAGAAAACCAGCGAGGCTGGCGGTGGCTGCGCCGCCATCGACCCAGGCGAGTTCAAAGGCCGCGAGCGAGAGTGCGAGGTTCTTGGGGCCGACGATGAAGCCGCCTTCCTCCGGCTCCATGAAGGCGGCGGTGATACCGGCGCGATCAAAAGCCTCAAGCATGGCGGCCTTTGCGGGCGTCCACTCATGGGTGTTGCGCTCGCCAGAGGCGACCATCTGCGCGACGGTGGAACGAGCCACGCCGCGGGCCGACTGCAGGAGCATCTGGAGGTCATAACGATCGGCAAAGCGCCACTGGATCTGGCGGACGGCATCGCCGGGGAGGGTGAGCATGAGCGCGGGCTCAGAGAGAACAGAAGTGGCCATGAGAAGTACCTCGAAGGGCGGACCCATTGTCCCTGAACGGGATGGGCGGGGCATGTGACTCGCATCACGAAGATGGAAGATGTGAATTCAACCTAAGTGGTCCACAAAGCGGAGAGTAATTAGTGATATAAATCACCTATCCAACAGAAAACATACTTAGTGAACAATCGATAGAGATGACGGTCACGTTTGAGAATATGGTGCGTGCCATGTTACTCGTGTTCCACTGTGACTCGTGTCACTGATAGAAGAAACGGTTAAGGCCGAGTCTGGTGCGTGAACTCCTGCCGAAAAATCCTTGCTCTGAACGTATTGCTCCTGATTTTTCTGGGGGCTTGTGGGGCTCGCGCTGAGCGCAAGCCGAAAAACGAAGACTGCCTTACGTGTCATGGCGACAAGACGCTGACGACCGAAGTCAATGGGAAACAGGTCAGCCTGTATGTCGATGGCGGGAAGCTGAACCACTCGATCCACGGCAGCATGTTCACATGCGTGGACTGTCACAAGGATGTGAAGGGGCTGGTGCACGAGTCGACGCCGAAGAAGATCTCGTGCACGGACTGCCATGCGGACGCGCAGCAGGCCTACGGGCACAGCCTGCACGCCAAGGCGGGGAAGAACGGCGCGCCAGCCGCAACCTGCGTGGATTGCCACAGCGGGCCGCATGAGGTTGTGGGCGCTGACGATGCGAAGTCGCCGGTGAGCAGGCTGAACATTCCGGCGACCTGCGGCAGGTGCCACGCGCAGAAGTTTCTGATGGAGTCGAACGGCGTGAGCAATCAGCCATTCATCTCCTATCAGGACAGCGTGCATGGGCGCGCGGTGGCGAAGGGTTCAATGAAGGCCGCGGTCTGCACGGACTGCCACGGATCGCACGAGATTCTGCCGCCAAGCGATCCGAAATCGCCGATCTACAAACCGAATGTGCCGAAGACCTGCGGCAAGTGCCATGCGCAGATCATGAACACGTACAACGTGAGCATTCACGGGCAGGCGATTCAGCGTGGCAACAGCATGTCGCCGGTGTGCACGGATTGCCACGGCATTCACTCGATTCAGTCGCACAAGGATCCAAACTCGCCGGTGGCAGACCAGAACCTTTCGCGCGATACGTGCGCCCGGTGCCATGAAGGCGTGCGGCTGTCAAAGGAATTCGGCGTACCGGGTAACCGCGTCTCGTCGTACATGGACAGCTATCACGGCCTGGCGACGCAGGGCGGATCGACGGTGGCTGCGAACTGCTCAAGTTGCCATGGCGCGCATGACATTCTGCCCTCGAGCGACCCGCGTTCAACGATCAACCACGCACACCTGCAGGAGACCTGCGGCAAGTGCCACCAGGGCGCAACAACGAAGTTTACCCAGGCGCGTGTGCACCTGGACGACGGTTTGCACCCGAAGGATATTGATTCGTTGGCAGTGCGGATTGTGCGGCTGATTTACATTCCCCTGATCATTCTGGTGATTGGCGGCATGGCGGCGCACAACATAATCATCTGGCGCAGCAAGCTGGTGCGGCGGCGGCAGATGCACAACCCGATGATGACGCGCATGACGGTGAACCAGCGGTGGCAGCACCTGGTGCTGCTGACAAGCTTCATCGTTCTGGTGATCACGGGCTTTGCGCTGAAGTTCCCGGAGTCGTGGTTTGCTGACTTGCTCCACATGAGCGAGCACGTGCGCAGCATTGTGCACCGCATTGCTGGTGTGGCACTGATTGCGGCCGGCATCTACCACATGTTCTACCTGGTGGCGGCTCGCGATGGACGGCGGCTGCTGCGCGACATTGCACCGCGGCCGAAAGACCTGAAGGACGTGATCGGCACCATGCTCTACTACATGGGCATGAGCCAGACGAAGCCGGAGTACGGTCGGTTCACCTACGGCGAGAAGGCTGAGTACTGGGCGCTGGTGTGGGGCACGGCCCTGATGGGCCTGACAGGCATCATGCTCTGGGCCAAGGTCTGGGTTGGCGACATCTTCGCGCGGTGGTGGGTGGATGTTGCCACTTCGATCCACTACTACGAGGCGATTCTGGCGACACTGGCGATCCTGGTGTGGCACTTCTACCAGGTGATCTTTGATCCGGATGTGTACCCGATGAACGCCGCGTGGTGGGATGGCAAGATGCCGCTGGACCACTACAAACACGAGCACGCGCTGGATACCGAGACGCTGGCGGAGATTGAAGGCGCGAAGCCTGCTGAGGAGAAGAGCGAGGGCGGGGAGAAGTAGACCGCATCGCGAGGAAAGCGAAGGGCGCGTTGCCGGCATGGCAGCGCGCCCTTTGCTGTTGGTGGAAGATGCCTTCGGCAAGCGCGACGTGCGGCAGGCCGTGGCTTAGACGCGCCAGTTGTCAGCGCGCCAGTCGCGGATGCGCTCCTTGATCTGCTTGCGGGTGAGGTTGTGTTCAAGGGCCTGCTTGGCAAGCTCAAGCACTTCATCGTCCGAGGCGAATCGAAGGCCGACGAGCTGATCCTCAGTGAGTTTGTAAATCTGCGTGTGCCACTCGGCTGGCGCAAGGGCCTGCAGGCGGATGCGCTCTTCAAGGCGGATGACGCGATCCTGCACCTTGAGGGGGTACTGGCGCAGGCGGAAAAGCAGAATGAAGACCACGAGCGAGAGCACGACGAGCCAGATGGACCAGAAGCTCGGATGCTGCGCAGCGAAGACGATGGCTACGACGAGATTGACAACGAGGATTCCGAAGAGGACGAAGTGGTAAAGGGGGTCGATACGGCCGTGGTTCTTAAGGTTCTGGGCTGATTGTGTCATGTTCGGCGTGACTATCTCCGAGGCCGAGAGTGGACGCCGGCGCGGAGGAAGCAGGGACCGAGGGCGTATCGGCGGCAGCGCGAGCGGCCTGTAGACTCGCGCTGACCGGATTCTGCTCGGGCGGCGCGGGTGATGTCAATGCGGCAAGATTGTCGGGGCCAAGGAGAGTGCGGCTCTTCGGGATGAGGTGGTAGCGCCCGCGAACAAGGTAGTCGACGAAAATGCCGCCGGCAAGGTAGGGATTGACCATGACGAGGGGGACGGCATAGCCGGTGGTGACGAGCGACTCCGAGATGCTTTTGTTGGCATGGCTGGAGTGGCGATAGCCGGGGATCTGCGGGATCTCGAAGACCTCAAGATCGACACCGGGGTGCCTGCGCGCATAGCGGACGAGTTTGAAGGTGACCTGCTTGGGCGTGGTCATGCCGGCGTCCGGAAAGATGCTGCGCTTGAAGGTGCCGGGGAAGTACTGGTTGAGCATTTCGCGTGCGAAGTCCGAGCAGTTGTCGAAGAGCAGATCGAAGGCTGTACGGTTATCGCCTGCGTTCATGCGGGCAATGAAGGCGTCGTCCTGTTCGGGCGTGGTGTTGAAGCGGAAAGCGTAGGTGCGGCGCTCGTAGGCCACGCCGACGAGTTCAGTCCAGCCGCCGTGGAGAAATCCGCCGCGTGGAATGTCGCTGCCGAGCGAGAGCAGATGCTGCTCGTGGTACTTGTCGCGGAGGCGATCAACGGTGGCTCGATCTGCACGATCGGGGACTTCGGCGGGGTCAGCAACGGCGTAGAGATACGGGACGAGCGGGATGGCGATCCAGTCGTATGTGCCGATGCCTGAGTACCGCGCGATGACGGCACCGGGCTCGCCCGGGGCGCAGCGGCGCAGCCGGAGCGGGGTTTCGGCACAGACATTCTCAAAATAAACGGCGGTGTGGCCTGTGGGATTCAGAGTACCGAAGACGCCGTATGGCTCCTCAAGCATCAGGGCCGCCTGCGCGTGGCTGAGCGGAGCTGTAAGCGCAGCGAGGACAAGGGTGATGAGAGCCAGCGTAATTGTGCGTGGTACACGCATCGACATCTCTCCCAAGTCGTTTTGTGGGGCTGTCATAGTTGAAATAGAGGAGGTGTGCAGGACCGGCACCTCAAGCCGGATACGGAACAATAGCCAACGTTGTCTATACGGACAGCGGTGAAAAGAAGGAAGCGCGTCCCGCAGCGCAATGAAGGGAATCCGAGCGGGCCACTTCACTTAGTTTGACACGATTGGCAAGGAAAAAGTTGTGCCTGGCCCCGCGGAAAAGTGCCGGGGACGAGGAACGGACAGGATGCGGGGTGCTCTGGTAGCGTTATCTTTCCGAAAAAACGGAGTGTTGCCCGTGTCGGAAATGCAGGCAGATTTGCAAACCGAGGACTGGTCATGAAGAGATGGTTCGCCTTGTTGACTGTTGTGGCTCTTTCGCTGGCAGCGAATGCGCAGGTGAAGGTGCCGAAGGTGATCGGTAGTCACATGGTGGTACAGCGTGACCTGCCGGTGCACGTGTGGGGTACGGCGGCACCGGACGAGCGCGTGGAGGTGACGTTCCGCGGCGAGACGCGTGCGACCGAGACAAATGGAACCGGCGACTGGAGTGTGTATCTGAAGCCGGGCAAGGCAGGCGGGCCGTTTGAGTTGAAGGTGCAAGGCATGCCGAAGGGCGGCGCGGCTGAGGCCCCGCAGGTATTCACGGATGTCCTCGTCGGCGACGTGTGGGTGGCGTCGGGGCAGTCAAACATGGAGTTCGAACTGAAGCGCGCGGCCACGGCGGGCGAGGATCTGCCGAAGGCTGGGAATCCCCAGATCCGGCTGATGATCGTGAAGAAGCGCGCGTCGCAGTTTGCCGAAGAGGATGTGGACAGCGATGGCTGGGCTGCGTCGACGCCGGAGACGGCGCAGTATTTCTCCGCTGTGGCGTGGTACTTTGCGCGTGACCTGGAACAGCGCGAGCACGTGCCGGTGGGCGTGATTGACGCGAGCTGGGGCGGGACCGTGGCCGAGTCGTGGGTGCGGCTGGGCGCGATGGGCGAGGACGCTTCGCTGATGCCGCTGTTTGTTGCGCGCGGCAAGATGACCGACGATGGCGCGAAGGCCGACCGCGAAGTGAGGGACGAGCAGAGGCAGATTGCTGAGGCAAAGGCCGAGGGCAAGGCTGCGCCGCAATTCCCGTGGCATCCGCCGCTGGAAAGCTGGGCGCCGGGCCTGCTGTGGAATGGCATGATTGCGCCGCTGGCGCCGTTGGGGATTCGCGGAGTGATCTGGTACCAGGGTGAGAGCAACAGTGCGCTGGAGCGCGCGCCGCTCTATCACCGCATCTTCCGCACGCTGATTGAGGACTGGCGGCGGCAGTGGGGGATCGGGGATTTCCCGTTTCTGTTTGTGCAGATTTCAAATTTCAAATCGACACCGCTGGAGGACTGGCCCACGCTGCGCAACGAGCAGGCGAAGACGCTGGAACTGCGCAACACGGCGATGGCGGTGACGATCGACATCGGTAACCCGGACGACGTGCATCCGACGGACAAGCTGAATGTGGGGTTGCGGCTGGCGCGCGCGGCTCGGGCGCTGAGTTACGGCGAGTCAGTGGAGTTCAGCGGCCCCGCTTTCCAACAGGCGACGCCAGAGGGTGCAGCGATTCGCGTGTGGCTGGGGCATGCGAAGGGATTGGCAGCGAAGGGCGGCGAGCCGACGGGCTTTGAGGTTGCGGGTGCGGACGGGAAGTGGCACGCGGCGACAGCGAAGATTGAGGGCGAGACGATTGTTGCCGAAAGCTCCGACGTGCCGCTGCCGCTGAAGGTGCGCTACGGATGGGCGAACAGTCCACAGTGCAACGTGTTCAACGGCGAGGGGCTGCCTGCTTCTCCGTTCACGTCAGTGCGGTGAGAAGGGCGGGGCTGGTTCGTTGAATCCGCCCTAGCGGATGGCTTCGGCGCGCTCGGCGGGGTACTGGCAGATGGCACAGTTATCGGCCGGCTTTTCTTCGCTGGTGTTGGCGCAGACGGGGCAGACGTAAAACTCGCGGGTCGCTCCGATCCACGCTTCGCTGTTGCCTTCCGTGCAGAGCGCGAGCGCTTCGGCGCAGAGGCGTGCGTGGCCCTTTTCCGCCTCGAGCGACCACTCAAAGCAACGCGCGGCTGTGGAGTTGATGCTGGCGTGCGCTTCCTCAATGAAGGCCGGATACATGGCCTCAATCTCGTAGTTCTCGCCGGCCAGGGCGACTGCTAGATTGTCGAGCGTGGAGCGGACTTCGAGGGGATAGCGGTTCTCGACGGCCTCAGCACCGAAGCGGCGGAGGACGCGGGCCTGGTTGTGGGCGTGAATCTGCTCGGCGCGGGCAGCAGCTCGGAAGAGACTGGCGACACCGGCGAAACCGTCTTCGTCGGCGCGGGCTGCGAAGGCCAGGTAGCGGGCGCGTGCGTGCAATTCGCCCTGGTAGGCAGCTTTGAGATTTTCGATTGTGGGTTCGACGCCAGCGGCGATCCTGGTCGGAGACATCCGGACCCTCCCCCTGAGTGAGATTCGCTGAAAAACTGCTCTCAGAGTAGTGAGAAGACGGAATGTCGACTGTGATTTGCCTCACACACTGAGGTAACGCACGCAAACGCCGTTCTGTTCCGGTTCGAAACAGGAAGCGGGACAGTGCCGAGTCAGGCAGGTGGTGTGAAGCGGAGCATTTCCACGGGCGAGCTGGCGACAAGGCCCTCCTGGACGACTTCGTCGAGGAAGGGAAGCAGGCGGGCGATTTGCTCGTCGGTGTCAATGACGGCGAGCTGGATGGGGGCGTCTCTGGAGAGCGTCCAGTGGCCGCGGCGGCGGATGCGGCTGCCGGAGCCGTAGCCCTCAATACCGCGGAAGACGACGGCTTCCGCGATGCCAAGCTCGCGGCAGCGGGCAAGGATGGCCTCGTGGAGCGGGCGGCCGTGCCAGCGATCGTCTTCACCGAAGTGGATGCGGATCATGCGTCCGGGGATGCGGTCGGTCATGGTGGCTCCTCAGTGGGCGACGGCGGTTTCTGGCTGCGCGGCACAGGCGTACTTGATGACATCGACGTCAGAGAAGACGACAAGGCTGGTGGGGGCCATCTGCTCGACGAGGGGCAGGACGGATTCGAGCTTATCGCGGGTGTCGATGGCGCAGAGCATGACGGTGGCGGACTTGTCGCGCGTGGCCGGGCGATGGGCGCTGAAGCTGGCAATGCTGCGATAGACGGTGACGCCGGCGATGTCGTTGGCGCGCAGAGCCTCAACGAGGGCGTGATGCAGCGGCTTGTCGTGCCAGCGGTCGTCGTCGCAGACGTAGATGCGCATCATGCGGGCGGCACCCTGGATGCGGAGGTGCTCGGGCTGGGGCGTTGCTGCGCGGGATTCACGCACGGGGAGGAGGACGCTGGTTTCCTGAAGCTCAATGAGGCCGGAGCTGCACATCTCTTCGAGCTTGCCGAGGAGGGATTGGACTTTCTCGGGCGACTCAATGAACTCGATCTTGAGGGGCAGGTGGTCAGAGACTTCAAGCAGCGAGGCGGAGTGCATGCGATGGTCTGCACCGAATCCGGCGATGCCCTTGAGCACGGTGGCACCGGCGACGCCGCGATAGAAGAGGAAGTCCAGGACGCGGGAGTAGACGGGCACACCGTGGTGCGTGGTGCCCTCGCTGAGGTAGATGGTGACTTTGACGGCCTTGCCGGGCTCAAGCATGGCGGCCTCCGCACGGAACAACGGAGGATAATAGCTCCGATGGAGCGCGGGCGTCGAGGCTACGGGATGAGTTCGGCGAGGACTGCGCCGAGCCACGTGGAGGCCAGGCCGAGGACGAGGCTGCCTCCGGCATAGAGCGCGGCGAGGGCGAAGGCCCCGGAACGCAGCGAGGAGAGCGTCTCCCACTCGTATGTGGAGAAGGTGGAGTAAGCGCCGACGAAGCCGATGGGGATGAGATAGCGCCAGGCGGGGCTGAGCTCGACGCGGCGGCCGAGGTAGGTGAGCGAGAAGCCGATGATGACGCAGGCGGTGAGGTTGATGACGAAGGTGCCGTAGGGGAAGCGCGTTCCCATGCGGCCGCCGATGGCGGCGCCGACCCAGTAGCGGGCGATGGAGCCGAGTGCGCCGCCGATGGCGATGAGCAGGTATTTCTGCAAGCGTTCCCCCTGTTGCGCGACGACGATTTGCGGCGTCTTCGCGGAATTGAGATTGTGCAGGGGACCGGCCGGGCGCGACTCCGCGACAGGATCACCTGCCAGGAGTCATCAGCTGTCGTGCCTATTGGATGGGACAGCGGTTATGGCGAACTCCATCGCCGTTGATTTCATTACAGCGGGAGGACGGGGGCGGTGTCAATGCGTGGCTGGGAGGCGGGAAACCGACATTCCCGCCGCACGGCGCCCTGTTTCACAGTGTCACAGGGGCACAGTCTCACAGTTGCCGTTTTTGGGCGCGGTCCTGCTCGTCGAGCTTTGTGAGCCGGGGCAGTGCCCGGAGGAAGTCGCGAACGACGTGGGTGATCTTGGTGTTGTGCTCGGCGGCCCAGATGCGGGTGGCGCGATAGAGTTCCGGGCTGATGGATACGGTGACGTTTTTGTAGGCCACTTGAAAACCCTCCATAGACGGCAAATGCCCCGGAGACGGGGCTGATTCGATTGTGCGCGTGTGGGGGGTAATTCTTTGCAAAGGGGAGGGCGGGGATGGTTCGATCAGGGGACGTGGCTTGAGGGTGGGCCCTGTCGTGGCTGGGGTGCGGGCTGCTTTCCCACCCTTTGCGCATAAGGAGCGCGAAGAATGGGGCCCACCCGAAATTGCTCGATTGAGGCTGGGGTGGGGATTTGCTTTCCCACCCTTTCGGCACAAAACGCCGAAAGGATGGGGCACGGAGGGTTCGTGCTATGGACGCTGCGCGAAAAGCAACTGCGGGTCCTTCGACTCCCTTCGGTCGCTCAAGGATGACAGTGCTTGAGGGAAAGGATTGCTTTCCCCAGTTGCTGTGCGGATATTGAGGGGTAAAAACAGGAAAGGCGCCGCGTGGTGCGGCGCCTTTTCTGCTGCTGGGATGATTGCTTAGTTGTGCATGCCCTTCCACTCTACGTAGGGGCCCTGGAAGTCTTCGATGCCGTTGGAGTCGAAGTGCCAGAGGCGGGTGGCGACTTCGTCGATCAGGTCGTGGTCGTGGGTGACGAGCAGGACCGTGCCCTCGTACTTCTGGAGTGCGATGTTGAGGGCGTTGATGGCCTCGAGGTCGAGGTGGTTGGTGGGCTCGTCAAAGATGAGCAGGTTCGGCTTGGTGAGGATCAGCTTGCAGAAGACGAGCCGTGCCTGTTCGCCGCCGGAGAGGGCCTTGGTGGGCTTGGCGCCTTCTTCGCCGGTGAAGAGCATTTGACCCAGAATGCCGCGGATGTCTTCAACGTGGGCGGCCGGGTTCCAGCGATGGAGCCACTCGGCGACGGTGAGGCCGTGCTCGATGGTGGAGCCTACGTCTTGCGGGAAGTAGCCGACCTGCGCCTCATGGCCCCAGTGGACTTCGCCCGCGTCGAGCGTGAAGTCGGGGTCAGAGAGGCCGGGGTAGTTGGCGAGGAGGCTCTTGAGCACGGTGGTTTTGCCGGCGCCGTTGCGACCCATGAGGCAGATCTTTTCACCGCGGAGCACATTGGCGCTGAAGTCGGACAGGACGCTCTGCTCGCCGTAGGTCTTGGTGAGGCCCTTGAACTCGAGGACGTGCTTGCCGCTGGGGCGCACCTGGTCAAACTTAATGAAGGGGCGCTGGATGTTGGAGCGGGCGAGGTCGTTGGTCTGCAGGCGCTCAACTTCTTTGCGGCGGCTGGTGACCTGCGAGGAACGCGTGCCGGCGGCGAAGCGGGCGATGAACTCGTTGAGCTGGGCGATCTTCTTTTCGCGCTGGGCGTTCTGCGCTTCAAGCGTGGAGCGGACCTGCGTCTTGGCCATCACCATGTCGTCGTAGCCGCCGGTGTAGGTGATGATGGTCTGGTAATCGATGTCGGCGGTGTGGGTGGTGACCGAGTTAAGGAAGTGGCGGTCATGCGAGATGGTGATCAGCGTGCCGTCGTACTTGAGCAGGAAGTCCTGCAACCAGTGGATCGAATCGAGATCGAGGTAGTTGGTCGGCTCGTCGAGCAGGAGGGCTTCCGGCTTGCCGAAGAGGGCCTGCGCGAGGAGGATGCGGACCTTCTGGCCGCCCTGAAGCTCGCCCATCTTGCGCTCGTGGAGTTCGTCGGCGATGTCGAGGCCCTGGAGGAGCACGGCGGCGTCGCTCTCGGCGGCGTAACCGTCCTCATCGCCGATGACGCCTTCAAGCTCGCCGAGGCGCATGCCGTCGGCGTTGGTCATCTCGGGCTTCTCGTAGATGCGGTCGCGCTCTTCGAGGGCGGCCCAGAGGGGCTTGTTGCCCATGATGACGGTGTCAATGACGCGGTAATCGTCAAAGGCGAACTGATCCTGACGGAGCACGCCGAGCTTGCGGGGGCGGACGACGGTGCCCTTCTGCGGCTCGAGCTCGCCGGTGAGGATCTTCATAAAAGTGGACTTGCCGGCGCCGTTGGGGCCGGTGAGGCCGTAGCGCCGGCCAGGGGTGAAGGTGGTGGTCACGTCCTCAAAGAGCACCTTCGAGCCGTAGCGCATGGACACATTGCTGACACTGATCATTGCAGGTGTGTTGATCCTTAATGGGTTGGAGGGCGCACGAGGCGCGAATGAGAGGGAAAGTTCCTCTTCCAGTTTCTCATAAGTGGGGGATGCGTGGGCGGGTGGGGAACAGTGAACAGTGAACAGTGATCAGTGTTCAGGGATCAGGGGGCAGTTTGGTCGTGGTGGGGTTGGGGGCTTGCTTTCCCACCCATCGCGGCAAAGAACGCCGCGATGGATGGGGCACGGCGGATTTGGGTTATGCGAGAGGCTGCCCGGGGCTGCCCTTCCTTCGCTTCGCTGCGGAGATGCACCCGGGGCACCCCATTTTCGTACTGAGGCTGGAGAGGATGCCTGGCCGGGGTCAGTGGAGGAAGAGGCCGGCGATGTGGTTGACGGCGAAGGCGGAGATGTAAGCCAGCACGAACATGTAGCCGAACTGGATGGCGGGCCAGCGCCAACTGTTGGTCTCGCGGCGGACGACGGCCATGGTGGAGGTGCACTGCATGGCGAAGGCGAAGAAGATCATCAGGGCCAGAGCGCCGGGCAGGGCCAGATCATGGTGCAAGGCGGTCTGGAGATTGAGGGCTTCAGTGCCGGGGTCAGTGCCGTAGAGCGTGCCCATGGTGCTGACCATGACCTCGCGCGCCAGGACGCTGGAGATGAGGCCGATGCCGACCTTCCAGTTGAAGCCGAGCGGGGCGATGGCAGGCTCGATGAAGTGGCCGAAGCGGCCGATGAGGCTGTCGGCGAGCTCGGGTGCCGTGTGGGTGCCGTTGGGGCCGGTGACGACGGGCAGGTGGCCCAGAACCCAGAGGGCCAGCGTGACGCCGAGGATGATGCGGCCCGCATTGCTGAGGAAGACGCGAGCGCGGTCAATGAGTCGCAGGCCGAGCGAACGCAGGGTGGGCATGCGGTACTGCGGCAGCTCCAGGATGAAGGGCGTCTCACTGGACTTGAGGATGGAGCTCTTGAGCAGCCAGGCGGTGGTCATGGCGGCGACAAATCCGGCGAGATAGAGGCCCAGCATCACGAGGGTCTGCAGGCTGACGAGGCCGTGCAGGTACAGGGTGTGCGGGATGAAGGCCGCGATGAGCAGCATGTAGACGGGCAGGCGCGCCGAGCAGGTCATGAACGGCGTGACGAGGATGGTGGCGAAGCGGTCGCGCTTGTTCTCAATGGTGCGCGTGGCCATGATGGCCGGGACGGCGCAGGCGTAGCCGGAGAGCAGCGGGATGAAGGCTTTGCCGTTGAGGCCGGTGGTGCGCATGACACGGTCTGCGATGAGCGCGGCGCGGGCCAGGTAGCCGGAATCTTCGAGGACTCCGATGAAGAGGAAGAGGAGCAGGATCTGGGGGAGGAAGACGAGGACGGAGGAGATGCCCTTCCAGGCACCATCGAGGACGAGCGACTGGAGCCAGCCGGCGGGAAGCAGGGGACGGATCAGGTTGCCAGCGCTGGCGAGCAGGTCACCGAAACCGTCGGAGAGCGGCTGGCCAATGGAGAAGACGACCTCAAAGACGGCGAAGACGACGACGATGAACAGCAGCGGTCCCCAGATGCGGTGCAGAAGGATGTCGTCGAGCTTGCGGCTGTTTTCTGCCGAGAGCGGGGCGCGGTAACCGGTGCGGCGGCTGACCTGAGCGGCCCAGGTGTGGGTGCTGGCGGCGTTGCCGAGCACGGGCAGCGAGAGCGGCTTGGCGGCGCGGCGGGCTTCCTGCTGATTGAGGAAGTTGGAGACGGATTCAAGGCCGGTGCCGTGGGTGGCGCTGATGAGCGCGACGGGGGCGCCGAGCTCGCGCGCGAGCTTGAGGGTGTCCACCTGGCCGCCGCGGGCTTCCATGAGATCACTCATGTTGAGCAGGATCAGAGTGGGCAGTCCGAGGGCGAGCACGGGGGCGGCCAGCATGAGCTGGCGCGTGAGATGGAGAGAATCAAGGACAAGCAGGACGGCGTCTGGGGCGGGCGTGCCGGGCATCTTGCCCTTGAGCACATCGATGGAGACGCGGGCGTCCTCAGAATACGGCGAAAGCGAATAGATGCCGGGCAGGTCGATGAGCGTCAGGTCGTCGCGGCCCACGCCGGCCATCAGGCCCATGCGCTGCTCGACGGTGACGCCGGGGTAGTTGGCGACCTTTTGCCGGAGACCGGTGAAGCGATTGAAAAGTGTGGACTTACCCGCGTTGGGCGGGCCGATCAGCACCACCGTCTGCAGCGCGCCGGGTGCGGCGGGCGGCTGAGGCGGGGTGAAGGCCGGAGTGTCACAGCACGAACTCATGAACGGACTCCTGCAAGCTCGGCTTCCAGCGCTTCATGCGCTTCTGCTACCTCACCTTCACGGACGCGGATGGACTTGGCCGTCTCGACGCGGAGAGCGATCTCCATGCCGTCAATGGCGTAGACGGTGGGGTCTCCTGCAGGGGCGCGGCGTAACGCCGTGACGTGCGCATCGGGGACGAACCCCATGTGCATCAGGTGATTCTGGACGGATTCGGGGAGGTCCAGCGCGATCAATACCGCGCTTTCGCCAACCTTTAATTCACTTAGCACGCTCAACCGCCGGACTCCCACGGGCTGCCGGAAGGGCAGAACCCTTGAACTGCGACCGGAATGGTCTGAGTTCAGTCTACGACCAATTCGGTCTGAATTGCAAACTGCTGATGGCTGAAGCTTGGATACGCTTTGTCCCATCTGATCGACCTCTGGGGAAGCGGAGGGCCGATTTCTGCCAGCCGCGTAATATTTCTCCCTTCTGGGCCACATGGCGACCATCCGGGGATACTTTATTGTTGACCGGCCAGGAGGCGGGGGAATGTGACTTGAATCACTGTTGAAAATGATTTTCGAAACGGGGATTGCGCGGACTACGGCGAAGGAGGCGGACGATGACCGCACGGGAGATGGAGGTGGCGCTGGGGACGGAGATGCCGCCGGATGAGTGGAGCGCTCCCATGAAGGCCCTCTGGTGGGACGCGAAGGGCGATTGGGCGCGCGCGCACGGGTTGGTTGACGAGCTAGAGACGCCGGAGGCGATGGCAGTGCATGCGTACCTGCATCGCAAGGAGGGTGTGGAGTCGAACGCAGAGTATTGGTACGCGCGCGCGGGAAGGCGATTCAGACGTGATGGCCTGGAGGATGAGTGGGTGGCACTGGTGGAAGGGCTGGAGAACTGATGCCACAAACAGGGTGCAGCACTGACGCTCCGTCTGGTTGGACGATAGGTGAGAGGGGCGTCGGCATATTGTGCTACGAGGTATCGCATATTGATACCAAATTTCCTCCCTGTGTCTGACATCACAGCGGCTTAGGACCCTGCAGAAGAGACTCACGATAGCGGTTTTTAATCCTCTGGCCGCGCTGTGAGGCAAAGCGAATGAGTGAACATAAAATGGTCATTTTGGATGGGAACGAGGCGGCTGCTTCGGTTGCCTATCGGCTGTCTGAAGTAGTTGCTATCTACCCGATTACGCCCTCGTCCCCGATGGCCGAGTGGGCCGATCAGTGGCGTTCAGAAGGCAAGAAGAATATCTGGGGCGCACTGCCCATTGTGGAAGAACTGCAGAGCGAGGGCGGTGCCGCCGGTGCGCTGCACGGAGCACTGCAGGCAGGCGCCTTCGGCACGACGTTTACTGCGTCGCAGGGCCTGCTGCTGATGATCCCCAACATGTACAAGATTGCCGGTGAGCTGACCCCGGCGACGATGCACGTGACGGCCCGCACGCTGGCCACGCATGCGCTGTCGATTTTTGGCGATCACTCCGACGTGATGGCCTGTCGCGGAACGGGCTGGGCAATGCTGGCCTCGAACTCCGTGCAGGAAGTGGCGGACATGGCGCTGGTGTCGCAGATTGCGACGCTGGAAGCGAAGGTTCCGTTCATCCACTTCTTCGACGGCTTCCGCACTTCACACGAAGTGGGCAAGATTACGCCGATCAGCGACGACGCGATCAAGGCGATGCTGGACGACAAGCACATCATGGAGTATCGCCAGCGCGCACTGAGCTCGGATCGCCCGATCATTCGCGGCACGGCGCAGAATCCTGACGTGTTCTTCCAGGCGCGCGAGGCGTGCCAGCCGTACTACGACGCGGTTCCGGGAATTGTGCAGAAGGTGATGGACAAGGTGGCCAAGCTGACGGGCCGCGCATATCACCTGTTTGACTACTACGGCGCGGCGGATGCCGAGCGCATCATCATCCTGATGGGTTCGGGCGCTGAGGCGTGTGAAGAGGCAGTGGACGCGCTGGTGAAGAGCGGCGAGAAGGTCGGCGTTGTGAAGGTCCGGCTGTTCCGTCCGTTTGATTCGAAGGCGTTCCTTGCGGCTCTGCCGTCGACGGTGAAGTCGATTGCCGTGCTGGACCGCACGAAGGAGCCGGGTTCTGCTGGCGAGCCGCTCTATCAGGACGTGATGACGGTGCTGGCCGAGCATGCGGGCGAGTTGAAGTTCCCGACGCCGACGGTGATTGGCGGCCGCTATGGCCTGTCGTCGAAGGAGTTCACCCCGGCGATGGTGAAGGGCATTCTGGACGAGCTGAAGAAGGCCGCCCCGAAGAACCACTTCACGATCGGCATCAACGACGACGTGACCCACTCGAGCCTGGAGTATGACGAGTCCTTCTCGACCGAGGACGCGAAGACGCACCGCGCGCTGTTCTATGGTCTGGGCTCGGACGGCACGGTGGGCGCGAACAAGAACTCCATCAAGATCATTGGCAACGAGACGCCGTACTTTGCGCAGGGCTACTTCGTGTATGACTCGAAGAAGTCGGGCTCGATGACGACCTCGCACCTGCGTTTCGGGCCTACGCCGATCCGCTCGACCTACCTGATTACGCGCGCAAGCTTCATTGCATGCCACAACTTCTCGTTCCTGGAGAAGGTGAATGTGCTGGAGCCGGCGATTCCGGGCGCGGTGTTCCTGCTGAACTCGCCTTACTCTGCGGCCGAGGTCTGGGACAAGCTTCCGAAGACCACGCAGCAGGAGATCATCAAGAAGAAGATCGAGTTCTATGTGATTGACGGTTACGCCGTGGCCCGCAAGGCAGGCATGGGCAACCGCATCAACACGATCATGCAGACCTGCTTCTTTGCCATCAGCGGCGTGCTGCCGAAGGATGAGGCGATCGAGCAGATCAAGAAGGCGATCAAGAAGACCTACGGCAAGCGCGGCGACGCGGTTGTGCAGAAGAACTTCGCGGCCGTGGATGCGGCGCTGGCGCACCTGGAAAAGGTGACGGTGCCGACGGCGGTCAGCTCGGAGTTCGACATTGTGGGCGCAATCACCGGCAATCCGCCGGAGTTTGTGGACAAGGTTCTGGGCCAGATTGCTGGCGGCAAGGGCGACCTGCTGCCGGTGAGCGCTCTGCCTGCGGGCGGCGCGTTCCCGACCGGTACCGCACAGTACGAAAAGCGCAACATTGCGCAGTTCATTCCGGTGTGGGACAAGGACGTCTGCATCCAGTGCGGCAAGTGCTCGATGGTTTGCCCGCACGGCGTGATCCGCGCGAAGATCATCACCGCGGAGCAGGGTGCAGCAGCTCCGGAGACGTTCAAGAGCGCGAAGGCAAAGTGGAAGGGCATGGACGATCAGCTCTACACGCTGCAGATTGCGCCCGAGGATTGCACGGGTTGCGGCGTCTGCGTCGAGGTTTGCCCGGCGAAGAACAAGAGCGACTCGAGCAAGAAGGCCATCAACATGGCTCCGCAGGCTCCGCTGCGCGAGACCGAGCGGAAGAACTGGGACTACTTCCTCTCGATTCCGGAAGTGGATCGCACCAAGATCAATCACAACCAGGTGAAGGATCTGCAACTGCTGCAGCCGCTGTTTGAGTTCTCCGGCGCTTGCGCGGGTTGCGGTGAAACGGCCTATGTGAAGCTGATGACGCAGCTGTTCGGCGACAGGCTTTACGTTGCCAACGCCACGGGCTGCTCGTCGATCTACGGCGGCAACCTGCCGACGACGCCGTACACGACGAACGCCGAGGGCCGCGGACCGACGTGGTGCAACTCGCTGTTCGAAGACAACGCCGAGTTTGGCTTTGGCATGCGTCTGGCCCTGGATCAGCAGAAGGAGTACGCCGAGTCACTGGTGACGCGTCTGGCTGCGCAGATTGGCGAGACGCTGGCCTCTGAGCTGCTTGCTGCTTCGCAGAAGACTGAGCCGGAGATCAGCACGCAGCGCGATCGCGTGAAGGCGCTCAAGGAGAAGCTGGCCACGATCGACTCGAGCGAGGCCCGCAACCTGACGGCGATCGCCGACTCGCTGGTTCGCAAGAGCGTGTGGATCCTGGGCGGCGACGGCTGGGCATACGACATCGGCTTCGGCGGACTGGACCACGTGCTGGGCTCGGGCAAGAACATCAACGTGCTCGTGCTGGACACGGAGGTCTACTCGAACACCGGCGGTCAGATGTCGAAGTCGACACCGCGCGGCGCAGTGGCGAAGTTTGCCGCCAGCGGCAAGGGGAACAGCAAGAAGGACCTCGCCATGGAAGCGGTGAGCTACGGCTCAGTGTACGTGGCCAGGGTGGCGCTGGGTGGCAATGACACGCATGTGATCAAGGCCTTCCAGGAAGCCGAGGCGCACGACGGACCGTCGATCATCATCGCCTACGCGAGCTGCATTGCACACGGATACGACCTGGTGCATGGGCTGGAGCAGCAGAAGCTGGCTGTGCAGTCCGGTTACTGGCCGCTGATGCGCTACAACCCGGGCCTGCGCGAGGAAGGGAAGAATCCTTTCATGCTGGACTCGAAGGCGCCGGCGATTCCGCTGAAGGACTACACGTACCGTGAAGCGCGCTACACGATGCTGACGCGGAGCAATCCTGAGCTGGCTGCGAAGCTGCTGGCTGAAGCGCAGGACGACGTGGAGCGTCAGTGGCGGGTCTACTCGTCGCGAGCGGCGATGCCGGGCCGTGGCGAGACACCGAACATTGCACCGAAAGCTGAAGAGAAGGCTGCTGTGCCGGCCGGAGGCAAGGAATGATTGACTTTTCTACGCAGTATCTCGGGCTCAAAGTAAGCAGCCCCATCGTGGTTTCGTCGACGCCACTGTCGGAGTCGCTGGACAACATTCGCCGGATGGAGGACGCGGGGGCAGCAGCCATTGTGCTGACCTCGCTCTTCGAAGAGCAGCTGGCGCTGGAGTCGAAGGCACTCGATGAGGACCTGGAGCGCGGCACGGAGTCGTTTGCCGAGTCGCTGGATTACCTGCCGGAGCAGAAGGACTACCGCATGTCGCACGAGGTGTATCTCGAGCACCTGCGGCGGGCCAAGGCAGCGGTGAAGATTCCGATCATCGCCAGCCTGAATGGCAACACGCCGGGCGGCTGGGTGCACTTTGCCAAGGACATGGAAACGGCCGGCGCGGATGCGCTGGAGCTGAACACCTACGCTTTGGCGACGGATCGCAGCCAGACCTCGGCGGAGATTGAGCATCAGACACTGGAACTGGTGGAGAAGGTCTGCCAGGCGGTGAAGATCCCGGTCTCAGTGAAGCTCTCGCAGTCGTTCACTTCGATTCCGCACATTGTGGCGCGGCTTGAGGACGTGGGCGCGCGTGGTGTGGTGCTGTTCAACCGCTTCTATCAGCCGGACTTCGACATTGAGACGCTGGAGGTGCGGCCCACGCTGCACTTCTCCACGCCCTCAGAGTTGCTGCCGCGGCTGCACTGGGCGGCGATTCTCTACGGTCACACCAACATCGACCTGGCTCTGACGGGCGGTGTGCACTCGGCGGAAGACGTGCTGAAGTGCATCATGGCTGGCGCGAGCATGACGATGATGGCTTCAGCGCTGCACATCCACGGCATCGAGCACATCGGCCGCGTTCTGGCTGACATGCAGTACTGGCTCGAGAAGCGGGAGTACTCGTCCCTGTGGGAGACGCGCGGTTGCCTCAGCCGGCGTTCGGTGCCGGATACCTCACCGTTCGACCGTGGCAACTACATCAAGACGCTCAGCTCGTACAGCCTGCGTCAGACAATGGCAGCGTTCTAACCAGTTACCGATCTCTTATTCATTTCTCGGCGGTCATGCCCTTTTCGGCATGGCCGCCGATTTCTTTTCGCGAACGGGGAATTGGCAAGGCATGGATGGTGTGGCTATGATGCGTGAGAAAACATTTTCGAGGCCATCTCCATGCGGAAGAAGCTCCTTTTTGTTGGCTGTACCGCTGCTCTGATTTCAATTGCCTGCCTTTGTGCGGCGCAAGCGCCGAAGCACTACGAGCCTACGATTGCCTCGCTCGACACGCACCCGCTGCCTGCGTGGTATGCGGGCGCAAAGCTGGGCATCTTCATCCACTGGGGCCTCTACTCTGTGCCGGGCTGGGCGCCGGTTACGCATCCGGACCACGACTTCTCGTCGAACGACTACATCAAGTACGATCCCTACGCGGAGTGGTACTTGAACACGATGCGCGTGCCGGGCTCGCCGACGGAGGCTTACCAGAAGGAGCACTATGGCGCGGCGAGCTACTACGACTTTGCGCCGGAGTTCAACCGCGAGTCGAAAAAGTGGAACCCGGGCGAGATGGCGGCGGTGTTCAAGGCGGCGGGTGCGCGCTATGTGGTGCTGACGACCAAGCACCACGAAGGCTTTACGCTGTGGCCGAGCACGACGCCGAATCCGAACCCGACGGTGAAGCCGGCGCAACTGCACGCGGAACGCGACATTGTGGGTGAGTTGACGGAGGCTGTGCGGAAGCAGGGGCTGCGCATGGGGCTCTACTACTCGGGCGGCTACGACTGGACGTTCAACTCGGGGCCGATCCTGGTGAACACGGACTACGAGACGGTGAAGCCGCAGAGCACGGCGTATGGCCACTACGCGAATGCGCAGATTCACGAGCTGATTGCGAAGTACCGGCCGGACGTGCTGTGGAACGACATTGACTGGCCGAAGTCGGGCGATGCGCTCGGCGTGGAGGCGGACTACTACAACGCGATTCCTGACGGCGTGATTGATGACCGGTTTGGGATTGCGCACGCGGACTTCAAGTCGCCGGAGTACGAGAAGCTGGACGCAATCAGCGAGAAGAAGTGGGAGGAGTGCCGCGGGCTGGGGCGCTCGTTTGGCTACAACCGCGCTGAGGGCGAGGCGGAGACGATTGCGCCGGGTGAGTTGATTGCGCTGCTGGTGGACATTGTGAGCAAGAACGGCAACCTGCTGCTGGACGTGGGGCCGGAGGCGAACGGTACGATTCCGCCGGTGCAGATGGAGCGGTTGAAGGCGCTGGGCGCGTGGCTCGCGCAGAACGGCGAGGCCATCTTCGACACGACGCCGTGGACGCATGCGGCGGCGAAGAGTGCGGAGGGCGACGACGTGCGGTATACGCGCAAGGGCGCGGACCTCTACGTGACGGTGCTGGGCACGCCGAAGGCGCAGACGATCACGCTGGCCGATGTGCCGGCGAAGCAGGGAGTCGCGATTACGCAGTTGGGCGAGCCTGGAGAGTTGAGCGCGAAGGCGCAGGCTGGCGGGACGCGGATCGAGTTGCGCGCGCCGCTGAAGGGCGGGTACGCGTACACGTTCAAGCTGGCGGGGTATTTGCGTCAGGGCTGACTAATATGTTGTCTCCGAAATTCGTGGCATGGCTCGCGAAAGGTAACTGCAGGTCCTTCGGCTGCTCACCCCACGGACGAAGACCTGTCCGTGGGGACCCCGACTCCGTTTGCCGCAGAAGACGCGGCAAACTACGCTCAAGATGACAGGGTTTTACTGCTGCGATCTTTTAGACTCAGGACACTAGCGACAAAAACAGAGACATCGCGAGGGTGGGGCACCCGGAGGTGTACGCGGCAGGGGAGCATCCCTCAGGGGCTAAAGCCCCAGTCTTTCTTATTGGCTCTTTGCGGCACGACTGAAGTCGTGCCCTGATACAAAGCTTGGTGGTGACAGGGGCGGGGGCTTGCTGTCCCACCCGGCTGGGGTGAAGTGGGCTGGCATCCCCGGTCCCCAAAAGCGAGGGACCGGGGGCACCGGGCACCCATTTTCGTGCTGAGGATGTAGCGCGAGAGGCAACTGCAGGTCTTTCGACTGCGTTGCGCGCACTGCGCGCAACTTCGCTCAAGATGACAGGGTTTTACTGCTGCGAACTTTTAGACTCAGGACACTGGAGCCGCATCCAGATGATGCTTCGTGCTTTCCCGGGTGCGAACACACGGACTTCCACCCCCACGGACGTGGACCTGTCCGCGGGGACCCCGGACCCCGGGGCACCCATTTTCGTGCTGAGGATGCAGCGCGAGAGGCCTGGATGGGGCGTTAGGCGGATTCGCGGAGGAGCTGCTGCACGGCTGTTTCGAGAGCGCGTTGGGCTGCGGGGATGGCGGCCTGGACTATGTCGCTGAAGGCTTCACGGAGTTCGAGCGAGGCGGCGCCGATGGTGAGCATCAGGGCTGCTCGCGGTGTGGCGTTGTAAAGCTCGTGTGCGAGTGCGAGCAGGCTGGGTGCGTCGAGGTGGTGCGTCATGAGGCGCGGCATCTCGGCGGCGGAGGGGACGGGGGCGACGGCAACCGCGCCTGGCTCGGCGTTGATGGCGCAATCAATGAAGACAACGGTGTCGGCGGCGGCGATGTCGAACGCGAGCTCGGGCGTCCACTGATGGGTGGCGAGGACGCGCACGGCAGGCTCGGAGGCGAAGTGCTGCTCGGCCCACGTGGCAAGAAAAGGCCCGATGCCGTCATCCTCGCGGAGCGTGTTTCCGCAGGCGAGGATGAGGCACCGGGCGTGTTGGAGATTCATGGCCAGCGTCAGCTCTAACTGGATGAGCCGAGGAACCCCATCCTGGCCGCAAGAGCAGATGCACGGTCAGAATGGGACTCCGGAGACGATCCGGAAGTTACCTCTAAAGCATTTTCACTGTTTCTGTCATGGTGGAGTTTTTGCTACCCCACCCTAGCCGCAAAAACAAAGACGCGGCGAGAGTGGGGCACCCGAAATGTTCTTCATGACACTAACAGCTAGCGGATGACCTGGTCGACCAGCTCGCCGTCAGAGTTGATCAGCGAGAGGGCCAGGGGCATCTGCCCGAGCGCGTGGGTGGAGCAGCTGAGGCAGGGATCAAAGGTGCGGACCACGGCCTCGACGCGGTTGAGGATGCCTTCAGTGAACTTGCCATCCTTGATGTAATGCTGGGCGGCCTGCGTGACGCCGCGGTTCATGGCGTTGTTGTTCTGGCCGGTGGCGATGACGAGGTTGGCCCAGGTGATGAGGCCGTTCTCGTCGACCTTGTAGTGGTGATGGAGCGTGCCGCGCGGAGCCTCGGCCTGGCCGCAACCCTCAAGCCGGTTGACGCCGGCGGTGGCGCGGACGTGCGTATCGAGGATGAGCGGGTCGGTGAGGATCTGCTCGATCTTCTCAATGCCGTAGAGCATGTCGATGAGGCGCGCGTAGTGGTAGTGGAACGAGCTCTGGACGGGGCCGAGGGCAAGCTGCTTGAACTGCTTGAGCTCGATATCGGCCAGAGGCGTACCCATGGACTGCGCGATGTTGAGCCGCGCCAGCGGGCCGACACGGTAGCTGCCTTCGGGATAGCCGAGAGGCTTGTAGTAGGCGAACTTCGTGTAGCTGTAGGGCTCGACAGCTTCACCGATCAGCTCAGGGAACTGGTTGGCGGTGATGCCGTCGGCGACGATGCCGCCGCGTGCGTCGATGAGGCGGAGAGCACCGTCAGTGAACTCGACGGACTCGTCCTCATTGATGAGGCCCATGTAGAGCGAGGCGAAGTTGGCGAAGACGTCAATCTCGGGCTCAAAGGCGTCAGCAATTTGCTTGTACCAGTTGAGAGCGATCTTGATGTTGTCGTAGGCCTCGGGGATCATGCCGAGGATCTCGTCGCGCTTGGCGGGGGCGAGAGGCTCGGTGACGCCGCCGGGGATGACCCAGCCGGGATGGATGCGCTTGTCGCCCAGCAGCTCAATGATGTGCTGGCCGAAGCGGCGCAGACCCACGCCGGCGCGTGCGAGCTCAGGCCGGGCAGCCGCGACGCCGAACAGATTGCGCGTGGCTACGTCAGACTCGAGGCCCAGCAGCAGGTCGGGCGAGGAGAGATAGAAGAAGCTCAGGGCGTGTGACTGCACCATCTGAGCGAGGTTGAGCATGCGGCGAAGCTGCGCGGCGGTGTGCGGGATGCGCACCGACATGATGGCTTCACAGGCTTTGGCGGAGGCGATGAGATGGCTCACCGGGCAGATGCCGCAGATGCGCGCCATCAGCGACGGCATCTCATAAAACGGACGGCCCTCAGAGAACCGCTCAAAGCCGCGCACCTGGGTGACATGGAAGTTGGCGTTCTCGACGTTGCCCTTGTCGTCGAGATAGATGGAGATCTTTCCATGTCCTTCGAGACGGGTTACCGGATCGATTGTGATGGTCTGGCTCATGAATCAGGCTCCAAATCGCGTGAGGGCTGGAATGTCCAGCGGCTCACCAGTTACGAGCGCGGTCAACGCGGTGTGGAAGGTATCGGCCGAAGGCGGGCAGCCGGGCAGGTACACGTCCACCTTGACGAACTCGTGGATGGGACGCACGACCTTGAGAAGCCGGGGCACAACGATGCAGGGAATCTGCTGCTGCACGTCAGCGTTCTCAATGTAGGCGCGGTCGAGGATCGGCCCGGGGCCGATGGGATTGCGCATCGACGGCACATTGCCGGTGATGGCGCAATCGCCCATGGCGACCAGCAGCTTGGTGTGGGCGCGGATCTTCTTGATCTTCTTTTCATCGTCCACGGAGGCGATGGCGCCTTCAACCAATGCGATGTCCACGGATTCCGGAAACTCCTTGGTGTCCACGATGGGGCTGTAGACAACATTGACGAGCTCGGCCAATGCGAGGAGACGTTCATCCATGTCAAGGAACGACATGTGGCAGCCGGAACAGCCGTCCAGCCAGACGGTAGCCAGTGATTTCTTGCTCATTGCGCCTCCCTCATCATGTTCAGATACGGCAGGAAGTCGGGCGACTTCGGATGCTCGGTGCCGATCTTCGTGCGATCGAACAGGGCGCCTGTGGGGCAGACCTGAACGCACTTGCCGCAGCGTGTGCAGCTGGAGTTACCCCAGTTGTCATGCAGGTCTGTGATGACGGTGGTGTTGATGCCACGGCCCATCAGATCCCACACGTGGGCGCCTTCCACTTCAGCGCAGACGCGTACACAACGCGTGCAGAGAATGCAGCGGTTGTGATCGGCGGTGAAGCGCTCGTGAGAAGCGTCAACGGTCAGCTCGGGGTTGCGATAGGGCACGCGGACATGCGTGAGCCCCTGGCTCTGCGCGAGCGACTGCAGTTCGCAGTTGCCGTTGGCCACGCAGACTGAGCAGATGTGGTTGCGCTCAGCAAAGAGCAGTTCAAGGATGGTGCGGCGGTGCTTCTGGAGCCGCTCCGACTGGGTGGTGACTTCCATGCCTTCTTCGACGGTGGCGACGCAGGCGGGAAGCAGCTTGTTGAGGCCCTTGATTTCAACGACGCACATGCGGCAGGCACCGACATCGCTCAAGCCGTCAATATGACAGAGCGTGGGGACATCAATGCCGTTTTCCTGTGCGACTTCAAGGATGGTCTGACCGGCGCGGGCGCTTACGGCCTTGCCGTCAATGACCAGAGTTTTGACGTCAACGGTTGCAGCGGGACTCATGCCAACACCTCCAGACCGTGTTCAGCGGCGAGGGCTGCTTTCATGTTGCAGACACCGGCCGGGCAGTGTTTGTGCTGGATGTGCTCGATGTACTCGTTCTTGAAGTAGCGGAGCGTGCTCAGCACTGGGTTGGGAGACGTTTGACCGAGGCCGCAGAGGCTGGTCTCTTTGATGGTTCCGCAGAGATCGACGAGCAGGTCGAGGTCGTCCATGGTGCCGATGCCGGTGCAGATGCGTGTGAGCAGCGTGTACATCTGCGCGGTGCCGGCGCGGCAGGGAATGCACTTGCCGCAGGACTCGCTCATGCAGAACTCGACGAAGAAGCGGGCGACGGAGACCATGCAGGATGTGTCGTCCATGACGATCATGCCGCCGGAGCCCATCATGGAGCCGGCCTGAATGAGCGACTCGTAGCTGACTTCGATGTCGAGGTGCTCCTCAGGAATGCAGCCGCCGGAAGGACCGCCGGTTTGCACTGCCTTGAACGTGTGGCCGTCTGGCACGCCGCCACCGATGCCCTGGATGATCTGCCGGAGGCTGATGCCCATGGGCACTTCAACGAGGCCGGTGTTGGTGATTTTGCCGGTGAGAGCGAAGACCTTGGTGCCTTTGCTCTTTTCCGTGCCGAGGCTGGAGAACCACTTGGCGCCCTTGCGAACGATGGGCGCGATGTTGGCGAAGGTCTCGACGTTGTTAATCAGCGTGGGATGACCCCAGAGGCCGCTGACCGCCGGATAGGGTGGACGTGGCTTGGGCATGCCGCGACGGCCCTCGATGGATGCGATGAGTGCGGTTTCTTCACCGCAGACGAAGGCACCGGCACCGAGACGGATCTCGACATCAAAGTTGAAGGGCGTGTTGCAGATGTTGTTGCCGAGAAGGCCGCGGCGGCGGGCCTCACGCAGGCATGCGGTGAGACGCTGCACTGCCAGCGGATACTCAGCGCGCACGTAGACGTAGCCCTTGCTGGCGCCGACGGCGTAGGCCGCGATGGCCATGCCCTCAAGCACGCGCTGCGGGTCACTCTCAAGTACGCTGCGATCCATGAATGCGCCGGGGTCGCCCTCGTCGCCGTTGCAGATGACGTACTTCAGATCGCCAACGGCCTTGGCAACTGTGCCCCACTTGAGGCCGGTGGGATAGCCGCCGCCGCCGCGTCCGCGGAGACCGCTTTCAGTGATCTGCTTGATCACGTCCTGCGGGGTCATCTCAGTCAGAGCGGTGACGAGTGCCTGGTAGCCATCACGAGCGATGTAGTCGTCGATCTTCTCCGGGTCGATGTGGCCGGAGTTTTCAAGGACGACGTGCACCTGGTCCTCAAAATGCTCGCGCAGGTCGCACTGAAGCTCCTTGATGGGCTCGCCGCCGAGATGGTTGACGAGCTGCTCGGAGTGCTCGGGCTGTACGTGCTGATAGAGGATTTCCTCGGGATCGACGAGCACGAGCGGGCCAGCAGCGCAGAGGCCCATGCAGCCGGTGCGGCGCACGAAGACCTTTTTGCCGGATGCGTCTGCCGCTTTGGCAAGCGCGTCCTTGAGCTGATCCGAGTGCTGGCTCAGGCAACCAGTGCCCATGCAGACGTTGATCTCATGATCGAATTTCGCGTTCTCGAGGCGAACGGATTCGGCAATCTGTTCCAGTTCTTCGATGTTCATTCGACCGCCCACCTTTCCAGCTGCGCGATCATCTGATCGCCGGTCATCTGGCCCTGCAGCTCACCGTCAGTGAGCACAACCGGGGCACGGCCGCAGGCGCCAACGCAGCGTGCAGTCATCAGGCTGATGTTGCCGTCGCCGGTTGTCTGACCCTGGTCAATGCCCAGGTGCTGTTCAGCGGAAGCGAGCAGCTTGTCAGTGCCCTTGATGTAACAGGCAGTGCCGGTGCAGATGGTCATGGTGTGCTTGCCCGGCGGCTTGAGGCTGAAGTAGTGGTAGAAGGTCACCACGCCGTAAGCCTGGCTAAGGGGGACGCGAAGGGAACGGGCGACGAAACGGATGGCGTCGTCGTCCAGATAGCCGAACGCGGATTGTACGGTGTGAAGAGTCTCGATAAGAGCGTGACGGGCGAAGCCATTCTTACGCATGGTGCCATTCACGATCTTCCAACGTTTGTCGTCGCTGGGTAGCGGCGGTGGTGCGAATGCTGGCACAGTTCCTCCCGACTGCGGACCGCAAATGCAAATTCACTCCCGCTTCGCGGTTCCGCGAACAGTCTGATTTTGTTCTACTTTGTGGGATCGTATCAAGCCGTGATACTCATCACGGGCTGATACGGCAATCTCATCCTGTGACACGAGTTAGCGGCACTGGCACGCCTGCGCATCTCAGACGGAGGGAGCTTTTGCAGAGCGTGGCGGAACTGCAATAATGGCAGTCGGCGCTGCAACTTACAGGCGGATTCCCCCGGCGATTCAGCCGCATCCGCTGGCTGGAGGTCAGGCAATGAAAAAAGTTTTCGTGGTGGGAGCGGGACCGGCGGGGATGTTTGCCGCGCGGCGACTGGCGCAGGCTGGTTGCGAGGTGTGCATCTTTAACCGGGACATCCGGCCGGGCGGACTGGCGCAGTACGGCATCTATCCGCTGAAGACGAAGATGAAGTCGGGGCTGCGGAAACAGTTTGAGCAGACGCTGGCGATGCCGAACGTGCACTATCTGGGGCACGTACAGATTGGCGCATCCTACGATCTTCCGCTGGCGGAGCTGGAGTCGTTTCATCCGGCGGCAATTGTGTTTGCGCTTGGGGCGCAGGGCGCAAAGCGGCTGGGGCTGCCGGGCGAGAACGCCTACGGCATCTACGCCGCAAAGGACTACGTTTACCACTACAACCAGCTTGAGTCGTTCACGGCGCGGGACTTCTCCTCACACCGGAACATTGCGGTGGTGGGCGTGGGCAACGTGGCGATTGACGTGGCGCGGTGGCTGCTGGAGGACAAGCCAGGGCGTTACACGCAGAGCGTGACGATTGTGGCGCGGCGCGGTCCGCTGGATGTGAAGTTCGACGCAAAAGAGATTGAGCACGTTGAGCCGTACATTGTGCGCGAGGATCTGGTGGAAGAGCTGGAACGTGTGCAGGCGAGGTGCGAGTCGGCGGGGCAGGACGCAGCGCCGGAGTCAGTGATTGCGCGGCATTTTCCGCATCTGGACGCGCAGCCGGAGCGGAAGAGTGGACCGCGGCTGCGGTTCCGGTTTCTGTCTTCACCGAAGGCGTTTGTGCCGGATCAAGATGGGCGTGTGCGGCAGTTGGTGCTGGCGGAAAACGCGCTGGTGCGCGGCGAAGACGGCAGCGTGGCTGCGCGGGCGACGGGGCAGGACGCGACGCTGGATGTGGATACGGTTCTGTTTGCCATTGGCGACCGGCATGACCCGGAGATTGGGCTGCCGATGGGGCCGGAAGGCTACGCGATCAAGCCCGGTGACGAGCCGGGATCGCTCTCCTACGAAGTTTGGAATCCGGCAACGGAAAGCGTGTATCCAGGGCGGTTTGTGGTGGGGTGGGCGCGGCGCGCCAGCACGGGACTGGCGGGGCTGGCGCGGCATGACGGCGAGTTGGGTGCAGACCGGACGCTTGAGTACCTGAAGACCGTGCCGGAGGCGGACTCGCTGCCGGTGGAGCAGATACGCGCGCGGCTGGAGGCGAAGGGAATCCGCGTGGTGGATAAGGAAGACCTGCGGCTACTGGCTGCGGCGGAAGAGCACCGCGGCCAGGTGGATGCGCCGAACTCCTTCCACCTCATTGAGGAAGACGCCATGTTTCAAGCGATGGATGAAGAACGCGCGCGGGTGGCTGAAGCGGCTGGGGCGCGGAGCTAACTGAGCGCAGGCAGCTTGTCAGAGATGCCAAACAGGAAGATGAGGCCGATGCCGCAGCTATAGATGGCGCCGGTCCAGGCAACGGCCTGATAGAAGCGCGGGTGGTGGCCGGTGGCGTGGAAGGCGCCGCCCATGGATGCGGTCATGAGCGCGTTCATGGCAACGAGTCCCATGGCAAACGCGGCCAGCCCCATGAGGCCGCGCGAGGTGCCACCGAGATTCGCAGTGAGGAAGAAGAGCGCCAGCTGGCTTGGGGTTTCCGCGCCGACACCGTGCAGCACGCCGATGAGAAAGACGGACTTGCCGTTGTACATCCACTGGAACCGCGCAGGGCGCTGAGCTGTGGGCTCCCAGAAGCGGCGGATCTTCCATGCGAGCCAGAGCACGCCGTTGATGGCGATGGCGAGACGGCTCTCAATGCGCGCGTGGGTGTGGCCGTGGGCATCTTTGCGGAGGATGCCGGCGACGACACCGATGCCGAGCACGATGAGCGTGAGGCCGATGAGGCGCTCGGTCCAGTGGTCAATGCCCTCAGGCAGGCCGAGGTGCAGCTCAAGCACGGAGACGCCGAGCGCTGCGACGGTGAAAGCGTGGCCGAGGGCGTAGGTCATGCCGAGGCGCAGGCCGCTCCACCAGTTGCGCTGGACGGCGGTAATGTCGGAGATGGCGGCGAGGTGGTCGTAGTCGAAACCGTGACGCAGGCCCAGCAGAAGGCAGGAGCCTAGCGCGGCATCGAGTTTCCAATCGCCCAGAAGCGGTATCACGGGCTCAGTATAGAGCACGCGACGCTGATCTGGCAGCAGGGCGGCGGATCAGCGCGTTCTGCGGAAGCGGATTGTCTGTAGGCTATTCTTTTGGTTCGGGGAGAGAGGCTGGGCGTGGGCAAAGTGGACGAACCGGGGCAGGAGCGTGTGCGGCGCGGCGTGGCAGTGCGCGGCGTGGTGCAGGGTGTGGGGTTCCGGCCCTTTGTTTACAGGCTTGCGACCGAAGAAGGGCTGGCTGGTTCGATCGGCAATGACACGGACGGCGTGACGATTGAGCTTGAGGGCGCGCTGGCACGCATCGACGCATTTCTGGTGCGGCTGCGGAGTGAGTTGCCGCCGCTGGCACGCATTGACGCGGTGGCTGTGGGCGAACTCGCGCTCAGAGGCGAGGACGCATTCCGCATTGTTTCAAGCCAGGTGAAGGGGCGGGTTTCAACCGGGATTCCGGCGGACGCGGCGACGTGCGCGGACTGCCTGCGCGAACTGCTGGACCCGAAGGACCGGCGCTATCGCTATCCGTTTTTGAACTGCACGAACTGCGGGCCGCGGTTCACGATCACGCGCAGGATTCCCTATGACAGGCCGCAAACCTCGATGGCGCGGTTCAAGATGTGCGCGGCGTGCCAGGCGGAGTACGACGATCCGCTGAACCGGCGGTTCCACGCGCAGCCGAATGCGTGCGCGGAGTGCGGGCCGCATGTGTGGCTGGAGAGCGCTGCGGGCGTGCGCATGGAGGCGAGCGATGCGATTGCAGACGTGATTGAGCGGCTGCTGGCGGGCGAGATTGCGGCGATCAAGGGCATTGGCGGGTTCCACCTGAGCGTGGATGCGACGAACGAGGCTGCGGTGGAACGGCTGCGCGCACGCAAGCATCGCTATGGCAAACCGCTGGCAGTGATGGTGCGCGATCTAAACGCGGCGCGGGCGCTGTGCACGCTGACGGAGGCCGAGGAGCAACTGCTGACGACACCGGCGCGGCCGATTGTGCTGGCGCGCGTGCGGGAGGGCAGCGGCATTGCTGCATCCGTGGCACCGGGGCTTCCGTGGCTGGGCGTGTATCTGCCATATGCGCCGCTGCAGCATCTGCTGTTTGCGGATGCGCGCGTGCGGGCGCTGGTGATGACTTCAGCAAACCTGAGCGAGGAGCCGATTGCGATTGACAACGACGAGGCGCGGGCGCGGCTGGGGAAGATTGCTGACGTGTTTGTGATGCATGACCGCGAGATTCTGCAGCGCTGCGATGACTCGGTGGCGGCGGTGGTGGATGGTGCTCCGCAGCTGGTTCGGCGTGCGCGAGGGTATGTGCCGTTGCGTGTGGCGCTGCCGCTGGATGCGCCGCCTCTGCTGGCGGTGGGCGGGCACCTGAAGAACGTGTTCACGCTGGCGCGTGGGCGGTATGCGTATCAGAGCCAGCATCTGGGAGATCTGGAGAACCTGACGGGGCTGGAGTTTTTTGAGCATGCGCTGAAGCACCTGATGCACACGTTTGAGGTGGAGCCGCAGGTGGTGGCGCACGATCTGCATCCGGGGTATCTTTCGACGCGGTGGGCGCGGGAGTGGGCCGAGGCACGCGGGCTGGCGCTGGAGGCGGTGCAGCATCATCACGCGCATGTGGTGTCGTGCATGGCGGAGCACGGGCTGGGAGGGGCAGCAATTGGCCTGAGCCTCGACGGCACCGGCTACGGCACGGACGGGCGCATCTGGGGCGGGGAAGTGCTGCTGGCGCGGTTCGAGGGGTTCGAGCGGTTTGCGCATCTGGAATACATGCCGATGCCGGGCGGCGAGGCGGCGATTCGCCAGCCGTGGCGCATGGCGCTGGGAGCGATGCACGCGGCGGGTGTGGACGTGGAGCGCTCGGATGCTGCGGAGCAGCTGGGAGCGAGCGCGCAGGAGACGCGGCTGCTGCTGCGCATGATGGAGCGCGGGCTGAACACGCCGATGACGTCGAGCTGCGGACGGCTGTTTGATGCGGTGGCGGCGCTGGTGTTGCGGCGACGCGCGGTGGACTACGAGGCGCAGGCGGCGATTGAACTGGAGGGCGCGGCGGTGGATGAGCCGGATGCGGAGCCCTACTCGACGGAGCTGATGGCGAATGAGGGCGAACCTGCGGTGATTCGCGTGGCGCAGATGTGGGCGGAGCTACTGGAGGATCTACGCGGGGGCGTGGCCGCGGCGCGGATTGCGGCGCGGTTTCATGCGGGTGTGGCGCGGGCGTTTTTGCAGGCGGCGGTGCAGGCGCGTGCGAAGACTGGCATTGCGCAGGTGGCGATGAGCGGCGGGTGTCTCCACAATCGACGGCTGGCGCGTCTGCTGCGCGAAGGTCTCGAGGCGGAGGGATTCGCGGTGTTCGCGCATCGAGAGGTGAGCCCGGGGGACGGCGGGCTCAGCTATGGGCAGGCGGTGGTGGCGGCGGCGCGGCGGGGCGAGGCGGCCACAAGGGCATGAATGCTTCCTACAGGCACCCGGCTACTATTGAACCCCACCCTAGCCGCAAAGACAAAGGCGCGGCGAGGGTGGGGCACCCGGAGAATTCTGACGGTGACTTCCGTGCTTTCCCAGGTCTCAGAAGCGAGACCTGGGGCACCCATTGCTTGTTGCGAGGATAGGGATATAAATCGTAGCTAGCCGAGCAGGCGAACGAGTTCCTGCGCTTCGTGGCGCGGGCCGAGGATGGAGATGCGCGGAATGCGGCCGCGGACCATGGCGACTTCGTCGCAGCGGTGCAGGCGCGGGCAGTTCTGGCAGTCTTTGAAGATCTTGTCGGGCAGTTCGGCTTTGTCGTCGACGACGCGGAAGCCGAACTTGAAGAAGAAGTCGGGAATGCGCGTGAACAGGCAGACGGATTGAATGCCGTGCTGCTCGGCTTCATCAATGAGGCCGCCGAGGATGCGGCCACCTGCGCCCTGGCCCTTGGCTTCAGGCTTGACGACGATGGAGCGCACCTCAGAGAGATGCGGCCCATAGAGATGAAGAGCGCCGCAGCCGAGGAAGACGCCTGCGTCGGACTCGGCAACGGTGAAGTCGCGAATGTTCTCGCAGATCTCTGCGAAGGCGCGCTTGAGCAGCGTGCCGTCGCCGGAGAGCGAGTTGACGATGTCGTAGATGTTGGATGCGTCCTGGAGGAGCGCTTTACGCACCAGCATGCGCGGCCTCCGCGATGAGAGATGCGACGCGCTGGCGCGTGGAGACCAGCGCCTGACGGACGCGGCTGCGGGCAGTGCCGCCGATGACGTCGTGGCAGTCGAGCGTGGCTTCAACGGTGACGGCTGCGAAGAAATCCTGCTCAAACTCCGCGCCGAACTGCTTGAGCTCGTCGAGTGAAAGGTCGCCAAGCTCGACGCCCTTGTCGATGGCGTAGCGGACGGCGTGGCCAATCTTCTCATGTGCGGCGCGGAAGGGAACGCCCTTGTACACGAGATAAGTGGCTGCGGCCATGGCGTTCAGGTAGCCGGTCTGCGCAGCATCTGCCATGCGCGCAAAGTTGAACTCGAGCGCAGCGGTGAAGCGCGCGACAAGCGAGATCATCTGCGGGACAAACTCGACGGCGAACGCCGGCTCCTGGGTCTCCTGCATGTCCTTATTGTAGGCGAGAGGCAAACCCTTCAGTTGCAGCGTGACGGCCTCAGCCGCCGCGTGGATGCGGCCAACCTTGGCGCGGAGCAGCTCTGTCATGTCAGGGTTCTTCTTCTGCGGCATGGCGCTGGAGCCGGTGGAGAAGGCTTCAGGCAGCACGACAAATCCGAACTCGGCGGTGGCGAAGAGCGTGATTTCTTCAGCGAAGCGGCTGACGTGGAGGCCGACGAAGGTGAGGGCTTCAAGGTACTCGAGCACGAAGTCGCGATCGCTGGTCGAGTCCATGGAGTTGGGCGTGGGCGCGGTGAAGCCGAGTTCGCGCGCGGCGATGGTGCGGTCGAGCGCGAGCGTGGCGCCGGCCACGGCTCCTGAGCCGAGCGGACAGAAGTTGAGGCGTGCGGCGCAGTCCTGGAGGCGCGAGCAGTCACGCAGGATCATCTCAACGTAAGCCTGCAGCCAGTGTGCGACGAGGACGGGTTCGGCGCGCTGCAGGTGCGTATAGCTGGGCATCACGGCGTCACCGGCCTTTGCGGCCAGATCAAGCAGGGCATTGGCCCACTGCACGAGTGCGGCGATGGTGCTGGCGATGGAGTCGCGCACGTAGAGGCGGAGGTCGGTGGCGATCTGCTCATTGCGGCTGCGGCCGGTGTGGAGCTTGAGGCCGAGCGAGCCGACACGCTGGACGAGCGAGAGCTCGACGAAGTGATGAATGTCCTCGGCTTCAGGATGCGTGCGCACGGCGTCGCGGCCTTCGGGCGTGGAGTGCGTTGCGGCGATGGCATCCAGCGCATCGCGGAGCTCCGCCCCTTCAGCTTTGGTCAGAATCTGAGCTGCGACCAGCGCGCTGGCGTGGGCCTTGCTGGCGGCGACCTCCTGCGGCAGCAGGCGCCAGTCAAAGACGATGGAGCGCTGCCACTGCTCGAACTCCTTGTCGAGCGGCTCGCGGAATCGGCCGGACCACATCTTCATTGTTCTGTTCCTTCGATGGTATTAATTAACGGCTCAGAGTCGATGCTTTGCCATCATGGCAAAGACATCGATCATCTTTTGTGATTGGATCGGCACGTTCGATTCGTAGGCGATCAGGTCTGCTGACTTGCTCCAAAGGATGAAGCAACGCTCTAACTCGTAAGACCAAGCGCCCTGAAAATCAACACGTAATCGTCCACCTTCAGGGCGCTCATCAATGTGTCTATCAACCACAAGCTCGAGCAGGCGAGGCAATGCACTGACATAGTGCCGTTTCTTTTTGTCGCTCAACCCTTTTTCATACGAAGGGAACAGACGACCTTCTGGATCAACACTGAACGTAAGTGATTTCACTTGCGTTGCAAGCTCAAGAAACTCCACAAAATCATTCTTGTCGATTTTGATTTGGTGGCATGCCATTTGTTACTCCAAGTCGTAAAGGACAGCAGAGCAATTGTGCTTCAGCCGAGCTTTTCGCTGAAGCCGGGCACGTTCTTGAGGCCGCCGAGCAGCAGGAGCATCAGGGCCTTCTGCGCGTGGAGGCGATTTTCAGCCTGGTCGAAGACGATGGAGTTCGGGCTGTCAATCACTGCGTCCGTTACTTCTTCATTGCGGCGCGCGGGCAGGCAGTGCATGAAGACGGTGGTGGGCTTGGCCTGCGCCATCAGTGCCTCATTGACTTGGAACGGGCGGAAGATGGGCGCGCGCTTGGTGGACTCATGCTCCATGCCCATGGAGACGCAGACGTCGGTGTAGACGGCGTCAGTGCCTTCGACGGCGGCCAGCGGGTCCTGCAGCAGTTTCACTTCGCAGTGGTTGGTCTCTGCAATCTCGCGTGCAATGGTGACGATCTCGATGTCTGGCGAGTAACCGCGCGGCGTGGCCACGGTGACGTTCACACCGAGTTGCGCACCGGTGAGCATCAGCGAGTGGCAGACGTTGTTGCCGTCGCCGACATAGGTGAAGTTGAGGCCGGGCAGCGAGCCGTAATGCTCTTCAAGCGTCATGAAGTCGGCGAGAGCCTGACAGGGATGCTCGAAGTCTGACAGCGCATTCACGACCGGAACGCGAGCGTTGGCGGCCATCTCCGTTACAGTGTCATGCGCGTAAGTGCGCAGCACGATTACGTCGACCCAGCGCTCGAGGTTGCGCGCGACATCTGCAATGGATTCGCGCTCGCCGAGCGGCGAGTTGGTCTGGTCAAAGAACATGGCGTTGCCGCCGGTGGTGTTGATGCCAGCCTCAAAGCTGAGGCGCGTGCGCAGGCTGGCTTTCTCAAACATGAGCACCATCTGCTTGGCGTCAAGCGCGTGGCGGAAGGCGCGCGGATCGCGCTTGACTTCGCGGCCGAGCTTGAGGAGAGCGCGCACTTCAGCGCTGGAGAGATCGGAGATGGAGCAGAGGTCTTCGCCCTCAAGCCGCTTGGCGGCGGCGAGAACGTCAGGGTCCTGCGAGATGGGAACGGCGGGTTCAAGAACTGCTTTGCTAGCCAATGTGGTGTCCTCCTGCGGGCTGTGCTGCCGCATGCGCGGTGAAGATTTCGTCGAAAGCTGCGATGGCGGTATCCACGTCCTCGCGCTTGAGAATGAGAGGCGGAAGGAAGCGCAGGGTCGTGTCACTGGTGCAGTTGATGACGACGTGGCGCTTGAGCATTTCCGCAACGACAGCTTTGCCGAGGTCTGCCGAGTCAAGCTCGGCGGCGATCATCAGGCCCTTGCCACGCACGTCCACGATGCACTCGTGGCGCTTGGCGAGCGTGCGCAGTTGCTGCTGGAAGTAGTCGCCGACTGCGGTGGCGTTGGCGAGCAGGCCTTCCTTCTCAATGGCGTCAATGACGGCGACGCCGACAGCGCAGGCGAGCGGGTTTCCACCGAAGGTGGTGCCGTGCATGCCGGGATGGATGGCGCGCGCGACCTCACTGGTGCAGGCGATGGCGCCCATGGGAATGCCGCCAGCAAGCGGCTTGGCGAGTGTGGTGATGTCAGGCTGCACGTTGTAGTGCTGATAAGCGCACCACTTGCCGGTGCGGCCCATGCCGGCCTGGATCTCATCGACGATCAGCAGTGCGCCGGTGGAGCTGGCCAATGCGCGCGCTTCGTCAATGAACTCCTGCGAGATGGGGAGCACGCCGCCTTCACCCTGAATGGCTTCGAGGAGGATGGCGCAAACGTCGGTGGAGAAATGTGCGCGCAGATCTGCAACGTCATTGAAGCGTACAAACTCGACGCCGGGCATGACGGGCGCGAAGGGTTCGCGATACTTGGCCTTGTACGTGGTGGCCATGGAGCCGAAGGTGCGGCCGTGGAAGCTGTGCTCAAGCGCGAGGAACTTTGTCCCGATGGTCTTGCCTTCACTGCGCAGCAGGCCTGCGTGTGCGCGAGCGAGCTTGAGTGCGCCCTCCCATGCCTCAGTGCCGGTGTTGCCGAAGAAAACGCGATCGAGGCCGGTGAGGCGCGTCAGGCGCTGTGCAAGCTCGGCCTGTCCCTCATGAAAGAAGAGGTTCGATGTATGGATGAGCGTGCGGCTCTGGCGCGCGATGGTATCGACGATGGCCGGATGGCCGTAGCCGAGCGCGTTGACGCCGATGCCGCTGAGCAGGTCGAGATAACGCTCGCCCTTTTCGTCGATGAGGTGAACGCCCTCGCCGCCGACGAAGAGAATCGGGTTCCGTTCGTAGGTTGAGAGCAGGAGCCGCGACTCCGCGGCACGAATTTGATCCAGCTTGGTCACTTACCTTCTCCTCAGGCCACCATCACTTCGGTGCCTTGGGCTACGCGCGCGCTGCACAGGTCGGGCAGGGAGGCGGCTGCCTCCGCGGGAAGAATGCGCACGCGCTTGACTCCGTTCAACAATGCCTCACGGCAGGCACCCAGCTTGGGCAGCATGCCGCCGGTGATGATGGCGTTCTTGGCCATCTCGGCGATCTGGTCGATGGAGAGCCATCGGAGTACTTCGCCGTTGGCGCCCTTGACGCCGGGGACGTCCGTGAGAAACACGAGCGCATCCGCACGGCAGGCCGTGGCGCAGGCTGCGGCCATCTCATCGGCGTTGATGTTGTAGTACTCGCCGTCAAAGCCGAGCGCCATGGACGAGATGACGGGCACGCCGTTCAACTGCCAGATGGCTTCGATCCAGCGTGGATCACTGGATGCGATTTCACCGACAAAACCGAGGTCGGGGGCAGTGCGCTTTTTGCGGGCGCGGAAGATGAGGCCGTCACCGCCGGAGAGGCCGACGGCAGGCTGGCCGAGCGCACCAAGTGCGGCGACGAGGCTCTTGTTCACCTTGCCGGCGAGCACCATGAGCGCCGTATCGCGCGTTTCCGCATCCGTGACACGGAGGCCGTTGATGAACTCGCTCTGCTTGCCGAGCGCCTTGAGGGTCTTGGTCAACTGCACGCCGCCGCCGTGGACCACGGCAACCTGATGGCCGTCGCGTACCAGTTCTGCAATGGCGCGGACGCAACCTTCAAGCAGCGCCGGAGTTTCCAGGCCCGCACCGCCGAGTTTTACCACATACTTCATTCGAGCCCCTCCGCTTCACCCCAGCCCATCATGAGGTTGAAGTTCTGCACTGCCTGCCCTGAAGCGCCCTTCAGCAGGTTGTCAAGACAGCTGACGATGACTGCGCGTTTACCGTCTGGCGCGAGCTGAAAGCCAATGTCAGCGTAGCTGGTGCGTACCGAGTATTGAATCTGCGGCAGCGTGCCGTCATAGAGGCGGACCATCGGACTGCCGGCGAAGAAGTCGCTGTAAACCCTGGCGACAGAAGCGCGCGTTTGCGGCTCGCGGAAGCGCACGTAAATGGTGGAGAGAATGCCGCGCGGAATCGGAAGCAGGTGTGGCGTGAAGACGATCTGATCGCTTGCGAGACCGATCTGCTCGAGCAACTCGCCCGTATGGCGGTGCGTGAATACGCCATAGGCCGAGAGATTGTCTGCGGCGTACATGAAGTGCGTTTTCGCGGTGGGTGTTTTGCCTGCGCCGCTGACGCCGCTCTTGGAGTCGGCCACGATGCCTGCGTCCACATTGACGAGGCCCGCTGCCACGAGCGGGCGCAGCGGAAGGATCACAGACGTGGCGTAGCAGCCGGGGTTGGCGATGAGCTTTGCTGCGCCGATCTGGCTGCGATGCAGCTCCGGCATGCCGTAGACGGCCTGCGCCTGGATGGCGGCGGCTTGTGCGGTGCCATCGTCGGAGAAGTTGTAGACGGCGCGGTTGGCGGACTCGGTCATGCGCCATGCACCGCTGAGGTCGACCACGCGCAGACCGCGCGCGAGGGCTTCTGGCACCCACTGGCGGGACTGCTCATGCGGGGTGGCGAGGAAGAGGACCTTGACGGCATGCTCGGCGAGCAGATTCCACGAGAATGCCTGCAGGCGCAGAGCGCCGTTGCCGGTGCTGCTGGCAAGCTGCGGATGAATCTCTGCGAGCGGAACTCCGCCACGCGCCGCATCTTTCTCGTCGAGCCGGCCGGCGAACAGGGGAGGAACCCCCTGGAGCCGCGGATGGTGAAGGAGCAGACGCGCCAGTTCGGCACCTGCGTAGCCCGTCACGCCCACAATTGCTGTCTGCACTGCGTCGCTCATGACTCCAATAGCGTCCTTATCTTCAATTCGACTTCAGTGGCGCGCTTCAGGTCAGGACAGATGATCAGCACCGTATCGTCGCCCGCGAGGGTTCCGACGACGGAGGGCCATTCTTCATGGTCGAGCGCGGCAGCCACGGGCTGTGCTCCGCCCATCACGGTTGTGATCACAACCTGATTCATGGCGCGGATGACACGAAGGCCGAAGCTTTCAATCATCTCTGCGAGCGAGGGAGGCGCGTCATCTTCTTCGTCAGCCGCCGCTGCGCTGTTGCCATTGGCCGAGGGGAGTGAGTACCCGCCGGGCCCCTTGAGGAGGCGAAGTTCGTGGAGATCGCGCGAGAGCGTGGCCTGCGTGACAGCGAAGCCGCGACGGCGCAGCTTGCGGCGCAGTTCGTCCTGGCTGTTGACCGGCGAGTGCGCCACCAACTCACGGATCGCGTTGTGTCTCTGCAGCTTCATGGGTTTTCCGCCAAAGCGAAAGCGCGGCTCACATGCGGTGGCCGCGCTTGTATAAATATACGATACCTCTGCATAAGTATGCAAGGCAGGGTTGACGGTGTGGATACGCCTGCAAGTCGAATGGACTGGGAGGGTTGGCAGGGATGGAGCGTGCCTGCGGGGGATTCGAACGGCGGGTAAGCCGAAGCAAAGGCAACGCTGCTACACTCTCGGTTGGCACTTTTCCTCGCCAGGTAAGGAAGTTTTCCGTTTAAAGATGATGTCTGCAGCTCCGCTCGCCACAATTAATGATCTATTTTGCCGTGTTGTTGCTTCAAACAACCCTAAAGCCGTGCTGTGGCAGGACGAATTCGGCCACTGGTTGCCGATCTCCTCGGACCAGATCTACCAGCGCGTGCGCAAACTCTCAGAGACCCTGTTGGCGTGGGGAGAGAAGAAGGGCTCGCGTATTGCCCTGATCAGCGAGAACCGCTGGGAATGGGCGGTGACGGATTTTGCCACGCTGGCGATTGGCGCGGTGAACGTGCCGATCTACCCGACGCTGACGGGCGAGCAGATTGCAGCGTTGATTCGCGACGCGGGTTGCAAGACTGCGGTGGTCTCTACGCGGCAGCAGTTTGAAAAGCTGAATGCGGTGCGAGGACTCACGCCGCTGGAGCGGATCCTGATTATGGAGCCGAGCACGCCGCCGGACGGCGCAATTCCATTCAGCCAACTCCTGACTGGGGCGGACGCGCGCGGTGCAGAGCATGATCCGATTTTTGATGCTCTGGTGAACTCGGTTCAGCCGCAGGATCTGGCATCGCTGATCTACACGTCCGGCACTACGGGCGAGCCGAAAGGCGTGATGCTGACGCACGGCAACATTGCGGCAAACCAGAATATTGCGGCGGCGGATTTCAAGATCGGCAGAAACGACGCCTGCATTTCATTCCTGCCGCTTTCGCATATCACGGCGCGCGCGCTGGACTACGTGATGTATTACAACGGCGCGCAGGTGGCGTACTGCTCGCAGTTTGACAAGCTGGTGGACGCGATGAAGGAAGTGCGGCCGACGGTGTTTGTCGGTGTGCCGCGCGTCTACGAGAAGATTCGGCAGGCAGTGGAGGAAAAGTCGCAGGGCTCGGCCGTGAAGAAGCGGCTGCTGGCGTGGGCGCTGAGTGTTGGCGCGCGCAATGGCGACGAAGTTTACGCCGGGAAGCAGCCGGGCGGGCTGAATTGGAAGATCGCGCAGAAGCTGGTTTACGGCAAGGTGCGAGCGGCATTCGGCGGGCGCGTGCGGCTGTTTGTTTCAGGCGGCGCACCGCTGGGCATTGACACTGCACGGTGGTTTGCGTCGGCGGGTATCGCGGTCTGGGAGGGCTACGGGCTGACGGAAACCTCGCCGGTGATTGCGCTGAACACGCCACAGAGCCAGAGGATGGGTTCGGTGGGCCGTCTGCTCGAGAATATCGAACTGAAGTTTGCCGACGACGGGGAACTGCTGGTGCGCGGCCCGAGCGTATTTGTTGGGTACTGGAACAAGCCCGAGGAGACTGCGAAGAGCATTGATGCCGACGGCTGGTTTCAAACCGGCGACATTGGGCATCTGGACGCAGACGGTTTCCTCTACATCACGGACCGAAAGAAGGAACTGCTGAAGACCTCTGGCGGCAAGCTGGTGGCACCGCAGCCGATTGAGAACAAGCTCAAGAATAGCCATATGGTGGGGCAGGCAGCGCTGGTGGGCGACAAGCACAAGTTCATCTCGGCGCTGATCTCACCGAATTTCGCTTCGCTGGAAGCGTGGGCTGCTCAGCAGGGAGTCGGTGCGGCGTCGCGGGACGAATTGGTGAAGGACAGCCGCGTGATTGCGCTGTATGGCGAGGTGGTGCGCGAAACCAACGCGGGACTGGCCAATTTTGAGAAGATCAAGCGATTCCGCGTGGTGGCGGAAGAGTGGGCGCAGGAAACGGGTGAGTTGACGCCTTCCATGAAGCTCAAGCGGCGCGTGCTCAATGCTAAGTATGCGTCGGTGGTCGACGAGCTCTACGCGGACGAAGCAACCGCACACGCCGGATAGGGGAGAGCTCGCGGCCAAGGACGGCCCCCTTGCCCCACATACGCTGCAGAGCGCTGAAGAACGGAGCGCCCCAGGCACCGGCGCCGAGTAGTGCGCCGAAGAGAATGATGGCGTCGATGCTGAGGCGGCCGGAGCTGGACCAGTAGGCGTCCGGCTCCAGGTTCAGCCAGAGGGCGAACTCGTCGAGCGTGAGCGCGGCGCCAACACCGTAACTGACCGACATCAGGCGGCTCATCAGGATGGACGTGGGCGAGTGGGACCGGCCCAGGTCGAGCAGCCATCCGTAGCCAACGGCGAGCAGCGTCAGGATGCCCCAGACCAGATGGTGAATGTGTCGTCCACGGACGACGACCCACTCAAAGGGGCCGCGGTCATGCATGACAAGACTGACCAGAAGGCGGACGCCGATAAACGTCACCAGGAAAGCGATGGACGCAATAAACATGCGCCGCCGGGGGCGGTCCGGAATGGTGGTACGGATCAAATAGCCCAGGCGCGTCAGCTGCAGCAGCACGAGCAGGAGGACGACCACCACGCTGGCGAAGGCCAGCAATAACAAAGCGCCAGTTCCGGGCATGTTTCAATTCAATCATTTTTTTGTCCGTTTCCCAAGCCGAACCGGGCGTGCCCACGGGCAGAAGTGAGCGCGGTCACCAAACCCTTTACAGGGGCGGAGTACACTGTTCAAGGTGTCAGCCCGGCGGTTTGCCGGTCTGCGGCGCCAACCAGGGAGTTGCTCCCAGCCGGCCTCAGACGGGTCGTGCTATTTCGATCAGGAGAGATCTGCAATGCGAATTGCTTTGTTGACCGGCGGCGGCGACTGCCCCGGCTTGAATGCGGTGATTTACGCCGCCGTGCGGAAGGGCATCCAGACCTACGGCGACGAGTTCATCGGCTTCCTCAACGGATGGCGCGGCGTGCTCGACAACAACTTCATCCAGCTGACGCTGGAGAGCACCGACGGCATTCAGCTGAAGGGCGGCACCATTCTGCATTCTTCGCGCACGAACGTGAAGAAGATTCCCGGCGGAATTGAGAAGGTGCAGGAAGTTCTGAAGGCCAACAAGATCGACGCGCTGATCGCGCTGGGCGGCGATGACACGCAGTCTGTGACGCTGTTCCTGGCGGAGAACGGCATTCACGCCGTGGGCGTGCCCAAGACGATTGACAACGACATCAACGGCACCGATGCGACCTTTGGTTACGATACGGCTGTTTCGATTGCGACCGAGGCCATCGACCGCATCCACACGACCGCCGACTCGCATAACCGCGTGGTGGTTGTTGAGGTGATGGGCCGCGACGCTGGCTGGATCGCCATGGCGTCTGGCATTGCGGGCGGCGCACACGTGGTTCTGGTGCCGGAACAGGAAATCGACATTGACCACGTCTGCAAGCTGCTGAAGTACAACTACGACCACGGCAAGCACTACGGTGTTGTGGTGGTGGCTGAGGGCTGCCATCTGCCCGAAGTGGGCCAGGTGACCGGCTCGGCCGAGGTGGATTCGTTCGGCCACGCGCGTCTGTCGGGCATTGGCGAGGCGCTCGCGGACTTGATTGAAAAGAAGACCGGCTTTGAGACGCGCTCAGTGAACCTGGGCCACACGCAGCGTGGCGGCGTACCGACGGCCTATGACCGGCTGCTCGGTCAGCGCTACGGCCTGCATGCGATCGACATGGTTCACGAAGCGAAGTGGGGCCGCATCGCAGTGCTGAAGGGCACCGACATCACGGACATCACGATCAAGGATGCGATTGCAACCAACCGCCGGCTGGATCAGCGGTTCTTCCAGGCGATTCGCGACCTGGAAGCCAAGGTCGACTAACTTCCGCCTTCTGGCGGTCAGGGCCACCCTTCACGCAAGGGTGGCCCTTTGCTTTGGCTATGCGTAAAGTGATGCCATGCGGTTGCGTTCGTATGCCAGCGCGGATTTTGAAGCTCTGTACGCGGTGGAGAAGCTATGCTTCAACCCACAGCACCGCTTCTCCCGGCCTACGATGCGGCGTCTGCTGACGGCACAACGGTCTGCCACCTGGATTGCAGAGTGCGACGGCGAGTTGGCCGGATTCGCGATTGTCGAGTGGATGGACGAGATTCGCGGCGTCAGCGCCTACATCGACACGCTGGAGGTTGCACCGGCATTTCGCAGACGGGGCTTTGGGGCTGCGTTGCTGGCGGCGGTGGAGGACTCCTCGCGCCGCGTTGGGGCGTACGGAGTGTGGCTTCACGTGGCGATTGATAATGTGTCGGCGATCCAACTCTATGAGCGCCACGGCTTCGAGTACGTCGCAAGTCAGGATCATTTCTACGCGGAAGGGCTCGGTGCGCATATCTATCGCAGGATGCTGATGAAGTAGCTGCAAATCGCGGCGATTCGAATTTCCGTACAATAAAAGAAGTCCAATGTCTCTGAGTAATCCAAATCTTCCGAAGTTGATCCTTGCCCTGCGCAACTACTCGCGCGCGATGTTTGTCCGCGATCTGTTGGCGGGCGTTACTGTGGGCCTGGTTGCGCTGCCGCTGGCGATGGCCTTTGGTATTGCGTCTGGCGTCACGCCACAGGCTGGGCTGTACACCGCGGTTGTCGCGGGTTTTGTGATCTCTGCGCTGGGCGGCTCGCGCACACAGATCGGCGGACCCACGGGTGCATTTGTTGTGATTGTAGCCGGGATTGTGGGCCGGTTTGGCTTTGAAGGGCTGGCGCTGGTAACGCTGATGGCCGGAATCATCCTTGTGGCGATGGGGCTGACGGGATTGGGTTCCGCTGTGCGTTTTATTCCACGGCCCGTGGTGATCGGATTCACGAATGGAATCGCGATTCTGATTGCGTCCACGCAGATCAAAGACTTTCTTGGGCTGCGGGTGGGTGCCGTACCGGGCGAATTTTTGCCGCGCATGAAGATGCTGTTTGCGCATCTTGGATCGTTCAATGCGCCGGCACTGCTGCTGGGCGCGCTGACCTTGGCGATTCTGATTGGGCTGCCCCGCTTGACCAAGCTTGTGCCTGCATCCATCGTCGGAGTGCTGGTGTGCACGGTGATTGCAGCCGCGTTTCATTTGCCAGTGGAGACGATCGGCTCGCGTTTCGGCGGGATTCCGCAGGGGTTGCCGCCGTTCGCGCTGCCGGATTTCCATGCGGAGAACATTCTTCCGCTCATTCCTTCAGCGTTTACCGTGGCACTGCTGGCTGCTCTGGAAAGCATGCTTTCCGCGGTGGTGGCGGATGGCATGACGGGCGACCGGCACAACCCGAATGTGGAGCTGTTTGCGCAGGGAGTGGCGAACATGGCTGCGCCGATCTTCGGCGGCATACCGGCGACCGGTGCGATTGCCCGGACGGCGACGAATATCCGCTCAGGCGCCCGTTCGCCGGTTGCGGGCATGGTGCATGCGCTCACCTTGCTGGTGATCTTGCTGGTGGCAGCGCCGCTGGCGAGCTATATTCCGCTGACGGCACTGGCGGCGGTGCTGTTCGTGGTTGCATACAACATGGGTGAGTGGCGCGAGATTGGCGGCATTCTGCAGCTCGGCTTCACGGCCATTGCCGTGTGGGTGGTGACATTCGCGCTGACGGTCTTTGCGGATCTTACGGTTGCCGTGAGCGTGGGCATGGCACTGGCCGCGCTGGTCTATATCTACCGTGTTGCAGAAACGACTACGGTGGCGCCGGTGACCGACGAGTACATCCGCGACGGGCTGCCGCACACGCTGCAAGGGAGGATCGTACCGCCCTATGTGACGCTGCTGCGCATTCACGGGCCGTTTCTGTTTGGGACGACAGAGAAGCTGACGGATGCGACGGCGAACCTGGATGCGTTTGAGTCGGTGGTCGTCTTGCGGTTGCGGAACATGACCGCTGTTGACGCTTCAGGCATTCATGCAATCACGGCGCTCGCAAAGCGGCTGCGCGCATCCGGGCGCGCTCTTCTGCTCTGTGGGGCGATGCCGCAGCCATCGAAACTCCTGCAACAGCCGCGTTTTATTGAGCAGGTGGGGCAGGAAAACATTCTGCCAAACGTTCAGGCGGCGCTGGATCGTGCTCGCGCGCTGCATGAGGCGCGCGGACAGGGAAGCGCCGCCTGACGGCTACTTCTGTGGCTTGTCGAACGGCTGCTTGCTGGTGATACGCGGGCGGTCTTCTGCCTGCAACTGCTTTGCAACCTGCTGCACCTCACGGAAGACGCGGAGCAGGTTGCCACCGAGAATCTTGCGGCAGTCTTCGGCTGAGTAGCCGCGCGCCATCAGCGCGGCAGTGATCTTCGGCAGGTCGGCGGCGGAGTCAATGCCTTCTGGAAGCTGACCGCCGACGCCGTCGAAGTCTGAGCCGAGACCGACGTGATCGACACCGGCGACCTTGGCGATGTGGTCGATGTGATCGATGAGCACGGAGAGTGGCGGGCGCGGAATGCGGTCAGCGAACTGCCGCTGAAGTTTCTCGATTTCCGCGTCGGGCGCCTCTTTGCCTTCGGCCTTGTACTTGTCCTTGAGCGCCTGTACAGCCTTGTCGACTTCAGGCTGCTGGGCGAGCTGCGCGTTGCGATAGGCCTGCGAGAGAAACGCTGAGAAGTAGTTGACCTGCACCACGCCGCCGTTGTTGGCCACGGCGCGGAGCATGTCGTCGGTCATGTTGCGGGGTGCGTCGCATAGCGCGCGGGCGGAGGAGTGCGATGCGATGACCGGGGCACGCGAGATGACGAGGGTGCGATAGAAGGTCTTGTCAGAGACGTGAGAGATGTCGACGATCATGCCGAGGCGGTTCATCTCATACACGACATCTTTGCCGAACTCGGTCAGCCCCTCTTTGGAGTGCAGAATCGACTTATCGTCGATGTCGCCGGAGGAGTCGGCCCAGTCGTTCGAGTTGGACCAGGTGAGCGTCATGTAACGGACGCCGAGCGCGTAGTAGTCGCGCAACAGGCCGAGCGAGTTCTCAATGGAATGGCCGCCCTCAATGCCCATCAGAGCGGCGAGCTTGTGCTGGCGGTGCGCGAGTTCAATGCCTTCCGGCGTGGTGACCAGCATCATCTGGTCAGGGTGCCGGGCCACCTGCTGATGGACGGCATCAATCAAGACCAGCGTGCGATGGGCAAACTGCCCTTTGTTGGCGGCGGGGTCAACCCAGATGGAGAAGAACTCGGCACCGAGGTTGCCCTTGCGCGCGGACTCGAGATTGAGGTTGCCGCCGTTGAGGGGATCGCTCATGTCGTAGTTTTCGTCGACGAAGCGCTGTGTTGTATCAGCGTGGGTATCGATGACGATGGCGGATTGGTGAACCTGTTCAGGGGAGAGTTTGGCGGTCATCTTTGGGGAAGGCTTCGGTGAGGGTTTGGCCGGATTCTGCGCGGGGATGATGGGCACCGCGAGGAAGAGGGAAGCGAAGAGGATCGTAGCAGCGCGGTTGGGCATAGGCTTGGCGACTAGTATAGCTTGGCGCAGGCGCCCACTCGCGGGATGCACCGGCGACCGCCTTCGCGCGGCCCTAGAGCCTTGCTTAAGCCACATTTCGGCTCACAGTGTTCAATATGCCTGTTTCCGCATCCTTTTGCAGGCTGGATCTGGCTCTGCGTGGACCGCACGATGCGGAGCTGAATAACTATCACGCGGGGCAGTGATAGCTGTCACTGGTTAGCGATTCTATGTTCGATGATACTGGCCGCGCACATTGCCTCTTTGTTTTTCAGGTCGGCAGAGGGTGTGTGTCCCCATAGCAGCTTATATAGGGTCTCCAAAGTTCGTGGCATAACTCGCGAAAGGCAACTGCGGGTCCTTCGACTTCGTTTGACCGAAAAGACGGCCAAACTGCGTTCAGGATGACAGCAGTATTTCTGCTGCGGACTTTAGAGGCTGGACACTCGTTACCAATAACCACGTGGATTGCACGGGAGCACGAAATGCCTGCAAATATTCTGCTGAAGTCTGCATTGAATAACGCTGGATATCACATTCCCAAATCTGCTGTTCGGCGGCTTGAGTCTGCGTTGAATTATGTCTATGTCGCTCGCTGGATGAAGGACCATGCGTACAGCCCTGCTCACACCCTGCGGGTGAGGCGCGACCTGATTGCAATGATTGCCAGCATGATCCGCGACGACGAGGTGTTGTATCTGGAATTTGGCGTTCATAAGGGCGCGGCCATCCGGCAGTGGTCGGAGCTTCTGAAGAACAAAGCCACGCGGCTGCATGGGTTCGACAGCTTTGAAGGGCTTCCGGAACAGTGGGACGATCACAGCGGGCGTTTCTTGCCTCGAGGGTATTTTTCGACGCAGGGAGCGATTCCGTTCATCCCGGATAGCCGGGTGAGGTTCTTCAAGGGCTGGTTTCAAAACACGCTGCCCAAGTATGAATTTATTGAAAGCCCGGTTCTCGTCATCTTTCTGGACGCAGACCTGTATTCTTCTACGTCGTTTGTTTTGAAAACATTAAAGGACAAGATCAAGATCGGCACGATTGTCTATTTCGACGAGTTCTGGGACCGCTATCACGAGATGAAGGCGTTTGACGAGTTCTTGAACGAAACCGGCATGCAGTTCGAGCTATTGGCAGTGGCAAATGGGATGAGGTGTGTCGCATTCCGGCGTATCGCCTGATGCGTGGGTGACGCCGGGGCAGCCGCTTGAGGGAATTGTGCCGCTGTTTTCCTCAGGTCCGGGGGCTTGAGCCGGGCTGGGAGGGTGTGCGTAAACGGCTTGCGACTAGAATCAGTAGTAGCCATGGCTGAGTTTACACACCTTCATCTGCATACTGAATATTCGCTGCTGGACGGCGCTTGCGACGTACACCAACTGTGCAAGCGCGTTGCCGCAATGGGACAGAAATCGGTCGCGATGACCGATCACGGCAACATCTATGGCGCGGTTTACTTCTTCAACGCGGCCAAGGAAGCCGGCGTCAAGCCGATTCTGGGCTGCGAGCTCTACGTGTGCAAGGCCGAGGACCATCGCGCAGAGACGCCCAACGACCAGTACAACCACCTGCTGGTGCTCGCTGAAAACGAAGAGGGCTATCGGAATCTGATCCGGCTCACGTCAGAGGCTTCGCTGCACGGGTTCTATCGCAAGCCGCGCGTGAGCAAGAAGTTTCTTGCAGAGAACTCAAAGGGGCTGATCGGGCTTTCGGGATGCCTGTCGGGTGAGCTGTGCGAAGAACTGATGGCGAACCGCTACGACGCGGCAAAGGCCGTCGCATCGCAATATCAGGACATCTTCGGGCGCGGGAACTTCTATCTGGAGCTTCAGGATCAAGGGCTCGCGGACGAGCGGCGGATCCAGAAGGGCTTGTTCCAACTGGAGCAGGAACTGGATATTCCGCTGGTGCTGACGAACGACTCGCACTACCTGTGCGGGGACGATCATCATGCCCACGACGTGATGCTATGCGTGCAGACGGGCGCGAAGGTGCATGACACGGAGCGCTTCCGCTTTGATAGCGATCAGTTCTTCGTCAAGTCGGCCGACGAGATGGCGCAGCTGTTTCCTGATTCGCCCGGGGTGATGGAGCGGACGATGGAGATTGCCGAGCGCTGCAACTTCAAGCTGCACGGCGTGGAAGATCCGTTTCCAGAGTTCGCGGTTCCGCCGGGACATACGATCGACAGCTTCTTTGAGGAGATCTGCCGCGAGGGCTTCAAGCAGCGGCTGGATACAGCGGTGCGGCATCTGGAAAGCCGCGGGCAGTTGAAGAATCCGATCTCCGCGTATGAGACGCGGCTCAATTACGAAATCGGCATCATCAAGCAGATGAAGTACTCGGGCTACTTCCTGATTGTCTGGGACTTCATCAAGTACGCGAAAGATCACGGCGTGCCGGTGGGGCCGGGACGCGGATCGGGTGCTGGTTCGCTGGTGGCCTACTGCATGGGGATCACGAACATCGATCCGATGCAGAACGTGTTGCTGTTTGAGCGCTTCTTGAACCCTGAACGCGTGTCCATGCCCGATATCGACGTGGACTTCTGCATGAACCGCCGCGGCGAGGTGATTGACTATGTGACGCGCAAGTATGGGCGCGACCAGGTGGCGCAGATCATCACGTTCAATACGATGGCGGCCAAGGCGTCGATCAAGGACTGCGGCCGTGCGCTCGATCTTCCATATGGCGACGTGGACCGCATTGCAAAGCTGATTCCGGCCACCGTCGGCATGACCATCGACAAGGCTCTTGAAGAAGTGCCGGACCTGCGCAAGCTCTATGACACCGAGACGCAGGTGCGCGAACTGATTGACACGGCGAAGAAGCTCGAAGGGCTGGTGCGCGGGCAGGGCGTGCATGCCTCTGCTGTGGTGATTGCGCCGCGGCCGCTGACTGAGCTTGTCCCGGTGGCGCGTACCAAGAACGACGAAATTGTGACCGCCTATGACATGAAGGCGGTGGACAAGATGGGCCTGTTGAAGATGGACTTCCTCGGGCTCACGACGCTGACGGTGATCGACGATTGCCTGCGATTGATTGAGCGGAATCGCGGCGAGAAGATCGACATTGAGAAGATTCCGCTGGACGACGAGGAAACCTACAAGAAGGTCTTTCAGGCGGCACTGACGTCCGGTGTGTTCCAGTTTGAGTCGAACGGCATGCGCGATATTCTGCGGCGCTATAAGCCAGAGAAGCTTGAAGACCTGACGGCACTCACGGCGCTGTTCCGGCCGGGCCCGATCCAGGGCGGCATGACGGATGACTTCATCGAGCGCAAGTGGGGACGGCGCAAGGTGGAGTACATGTTCCCGGAGATTGAGGGGATTCTCAAGGAAACGCTGGGCGTCATTGTTTACCAGGAACAGGTGATGCAGATCGCCAACAAGCTCGCGAACTACTCGCTGGGTGAAGCCGATCTGCTGCGCCGCGCGATGGGCAAGAAGCGGCCGGAGGAAATGGCCAAGCAGCGCGAGCGCTTCATCACGGGCGCAGTGGAGCTTGGGCACCCGAAGGATATGGCCGGAGAGATCTTCGACCAGATGGAGAAGTTCGCAGGATACGGCTTCAACAAGTCGCACTCGGCGGCGTATGGGCTGGTGTCGTATCAGACGGCGTACTTGAAGACGCACTATCCGGTGGAGTTCATGGCCGCGCTACTCACTTCAGAAACGTCAAAGCCGGAGAACGTGGTCAAGTACGTGCAGGAATGCAAGGAGATGGAGATTCGCGTCGATCCGCCGGATGTGCAGGTCAGCGGTGCGCAGTTTACGCCGCACGGCGAAGCGATCTGGTTCGGACTGGCCGCGGTGAAGAACGTGGGCGGCAACGCGATCGAGTCGATCATCAAGGCGCGCGCGGAAGTGGGCGGGCGGTTCCACAGCATCTGGGAGCTTTGCGAGAAGGTTGATCTGCGCGTGATGAACAAGCGCGTGATTGAGTCGCTGATCAAGGCGGGCGCGCTGGATTCGCTGGGCAAACGCGGGCCGCTGATGGCCGCTGTGGACAAGGCGATGGAGCGTGCGCAGAAGGCGCAGCGCGATGCAGCGCAGGGGCAGGCTGGACTGTTCGGCCTTTTCGACGACGCGCCTGCCACAGGGCAGGTGGGCGATGACCTTCCGCATGTGTCGGACTGGGAGGAAGGGGAGCGGCTCGCGAATGAGAAGGAGGTGCTGGGCTTCTTCGTGTCCGGGCACCCGATGGACCACTACACAGAGAAACTGCGCAACCTGCCTGGCGTGATTTCGATAACGGAGGCGCTGGAACGCAAGCCGCCCGAGCGGCGCTGGGGCAAGGACATGGACCCGGCGGACGAGTTGGTGGTTGCGGGGATTCTGCACGGTGTTCGCGTGCAGAAGAGCAAGCGCGATCACAAGCTCTATGCGATGGGAATGCTGGAGGACGCAACAGGCAAGATCGACATCATCGCGTTTCCGCGCGACTATGAGCGGCTGGCCGAGCAGCTGAAGATTGAAGCGCCGGTGCTTTTGCGCGGCGTGCTGATGGGCGATGAAGATGCAGCGCCGAAGCTTTCAGTCAGCTCGATTCAGGCGCTTGAACAGGTGCAGATCAAGCTGCCCGCTGGTGTGCGCATCCGTGTGAACCTGGACCGCGTGAGCGAGCATACCTTTACGGCGCTGAAGGGCATTGCGGACGCCGCTCCGGGGCCGGGCAAGGTGATGCTGCATCTTGAAAAGAAAGACGAGTACGCGGTGATTCTTGAGCCGGAGCAGCTGAGTGTGGCGGCGGATCGAGGATGGATCGAGCGAGTCGAAGAGCTGATCGGCAAGGGCGCTGTGCAGGTGATGTAGCCGCTGCGAAGGTTCAAAAGATGGGAGAGGGTTCGGGGCCTCTCCCATACCAGAAAAGCTGTTCTGGAAGAGCTAACGACCAAGATCGTCGAGCGCGAGATTGAGTGCGAGGACGTTGACGCGTGGCTCGCCCAGGATGCCGAACTGGCGGCCCGTGACGTGATCCGCAATCAACTGCCGCACCTGCTGCTCACTCAGGCCGCGCGCATGTGCGATGCGTGGCGCCTGAAAGTATGCAGCGTCGGGTGTGACGTCCGGATCAAGGCCGGAGCCGGACGTGGTGACGAGATCAATGGGCACAGGGACGGCGGGGTTTTCGCGGCTGAGCTTGTCGATATCGCCCTGCACGCGCTGCACGAGCTTGGTGTTGGACTGCGCGAGATTCGAGCCGCCCGAGGCTGTCGCGTCATAGCCAGCGCCCGCGGCGGACGGACGCGGATGGAAGTAGCGGTCAGACGTGAAGCCTTGCGCGAGCAACTCCGAGCCGACGATCTGGCCGTTCTTCGCGGCGAGGCTTCCTGCGGCCTGATGCGGGAACAGCATGTTGGCGATGGCGGTAACGGCGAGCGGATAAATGATTCCGAACAGCAACGTGGCTGCAAGGGTGAAGCGGATGGACGTGCTCCACAGCGAGTGGTGCGTCTCAATGGCTTGCGCGGTTGCCAGCTTGGGATCGAGCGTGGATGCGGCGTGCATGAAGGATCCTTTCTGCACTGGGTCTAGGCGAGGTGCATGGCCACGAGAAGCATGTCGATGGCCTTGATGCCGGCGAAGGGGACGATCACTCCGCCGACCCCATAGAGGAGCAGGTTCTGGCGCAGCAGCGCTTCGGCGGCCTTTGGCTCGTACTTCACGCCTTTGAGCGCGAGCGGAATCAGCGCGATGATGATCAGCGCGTTGAAGATAACCGCCGAGAGAATGGCCGACTGCGGCGTGGCCAGATGCATGATGTTCAGCGCGTTGAGAACGGGGAACGCGACGGAGAACATGGCCGGGATGATGGCGAAGTACTTGGCCACATCGTTGGCAATGGAGAAGGTGGTGAGCGCGCCGCGCGTCATGAGGAGCTGTTTGCCGATCTCGACGATCTCAATGAGCTTGGTCGGGTTGGAGTCGAGATCGACCATGTTGCCGGCTTCCTTTGCGGCTTGCGTGCCGGAGTTCATGGCGACGCCGACGTCGGCCTGAGCGAGCGCGGGTGCGTCGTTGGTGCCGTCGCCGGTCATGGCGACGAGCTTGCCCTTGGACTGCTCGCGCTTGATCAGGTCCATCTTGTCTTTGGGCTTGGCTTCGGCGAGGAAATCGTCAACGCCAGCTTCACGCGCGATGACGGCGGCGGTGAGCGGATTGTCGCCTGTGATCATGATGGTGCGGATGCCCATGGCGCGGAGGCGCGCGAGCCGATCCTTGAGGCCGCCCTTCACGATGTCCTTCAAGTGGATGACGCCGAGCGCGGATGAATTTTCTGCGACGACGAGGGGCGTGCCGCCGGAGCGCGCGATGTCTTCCACGTCGTCGCGAACTTTCTTTGGCAACGTTGCGCCCTGGTCCTCGAGAAAACGTGTGATGGCGTCGACCGAACCCTTGCGGATGCGGATGCCGGCGAGGTTGACGCCGCTCATGCGCGTCTGCGCGCTGAACGGGACGAACTCGGCGTGCATGCCGCTCAGATCGCGGCCGCGGAGATTGTATTGATCTTTGGCGAGCACGACGATGGAGCGGCCTTCCGGCGTTTCGTCAGAGAGCGAGGAGAGCTGCGCGGCGTCGGCGAGGCGCTCGGCGCTGACGTCGGGCGCGGGGCGGAACTCGGTGGCCTGACGGTTGCCGAGCGTGATGGTGCCAGTTTTGTCGAGCAGCAGAGTGTTGACGTCGCCCGCAGCCTCGACGGCGCGGCCGCTCATGGCGAGCACGTTGTACTGCACAAGGCGATCCATGCCAGCGATGCCGATGGCTGAAAGCAGACCGCCGATGGTGGTCGGAATCAGGCAGACCAGCAGCGACACGAGAACGAAGATGGTCTGCGGGGCATGCGAGTAAATGGCGAAGGGCTGAAGCGTTACGACGGCGAGCAGAAAGACGATGGTGAGGCCGGAGAGCAGGATGCTCAGCGCGATCTCATTGGGCGTCTTCTGCCGCGACGCGCCTTCAACGAGCGCGATCATGCGATCGAGAAAGGTTTCGCCGGGGTTGGAGGTGATTTTGACCTTGATCCAGTCAGAGAGGACGCGGGTGCCACCGGTGACGGCGGAGCGGTCGCCGCCTGCTTCGCGGATGACGGGAGCGGACTCGCCGGTGATGGCGGATTCGTCTACCGATGCGACGCCTTCGATCACTTCACCGTCACCGGCGATGGACTGGCCGGCATCGATGTAGATGACGTCGCCAGCACGCAGCAGGGCACTGGCGACCTGCTCAAGGCTGCCGTCCGGGCGGAAGCGGTGCGCGATGGTTTCGCCCTTGGCCTTGCGAAGCGTATCGGCCTGCGCTTTGCCGCGGCCTTCTGCCATGGCCTCAGCGAAGTTGGCGAACAGCACTGTGAACCACAGCCACAGCGTGATCTGCAGATTGAACGCGAAGCCGGGGCGGCCATGAATGATGTTGTCGCAGAGCAGTGCGGATGTGAGCAGGCTGCCGATTTCGACGACAAACATGACGGGGTTCTTCACCATCCAGCGTGGATCGAGCTTGCGCACGGAGTCCAGCACTGCCTGGCGGAGGATGGTGGTGTTCCAGAGGCTCTTGGTTTCAGCCATGACGATTCGTCTCTTCCTGATCTCTGCGAGTTAGAAAAGCTGCCCTGACTTCAGCAGAAGGTGTTCAAGCATGGGGCCGAGGCTCAGCGCGGGGAAGAACGTGAGCGCACCGAGGATGAGCACCACACCGATGAGCAGCGCGGCGAACAGCGGCGTGTGCACGGGGAATGTTCCGGGCGATGGCGGAATGCTCTTTTTGGCGGCCAGGTTGCCGGCCAGAGCGAGCACTGGAATCATCATCAGGAAACGGCCGGCGAGCATGTCGAAGCCAAGCGCGACGTTGTACCACCAGGTGTTGGCGCTGAGACCAGCGAAGGCTGAGCCGTTGTTGCCCGCGCCAGAGGTGAAGGCGTAGAGGATTTCTGTGAGGCCGTGCGGGCCGTTGTTGTTCAGTGCGGCGAGGCCGACCGAGGGCCAGAGCACGAATGCGGCGGTGAGGCTGAGGATGATGAGCGGGAAGATGAGCACGTAGAGCATCGCCATCTTCACGTCATAGGCTTCAATCTTTTTGCCGAGATACTCCGGTGTGCGGCCGACCATGAGCCCGGCGATGAAGACGGCCATGACGACGAAGATCAACATGCCGTAGAGACCGGAACCCACGCCGCCGAAGATGACTTCACCGAGCATGATGTTGAGCAGCGGGACCATGCCGCCGAGGGGCGTGAAACTGTCGTGCATGCCGTTGACGGCGCCGCAACTGGCGTCGGTGGTGACGGTGGCGAACAGCGCGCTCTGCGCTATGCCGTTGCGGACTTCTTTGCCTTCCATGTTGCCGCCGGGTGCGTTGGCTGTTGTGGTCTGCGCGGCACCGTGCAGCATTGAATGCGGCTGCGACTCGGCCCAGTAGATGGTGGCGAAGCCTGCGGCGAAGAGCACAAACATTGCCGCGAAGACGGCCCAGCCGTGTCCGCGCGAGCCGGTCATGCGGCCGAGCGTGTACGTAAGCCCTGCGGGGATGATGAAGATGGAGAGGATCTGCAGGAAGTTTGAGAACGGCGTGGGGTTTTCATAGGGATGTGCCGAGTTGGCGTTGAAGAAGCCGCCGCCGTTGGTGCCAAGCATCTTGATGGCTTCCTGTGAGGCGACGGGGCCCTGCGCGATGGTCTGCGACTGGCCTTCAAGCGTGTGAGCCACGGTGTACGCATGCAGGTTCTGCGGCACGCCCTGTGCGACGAGCAGCAGCGCGTAGAGCAGCGAGCCAGGGAGCAGAACGTAGAGCAACGTTCGCGTGGTATCGACCCAGAAGTTGCCGATGGTGGCAGAGTTGGTGCGGCGTATTCCGCGCAGCAGTGCCACGGCAACGACGATGCCAACCGCAGCGGAGAAGAAGTTGTGGGTTGCCAGAGCCGCCATCTCGGTGAGGTAGCTCATCGTGGTCTCTGGCGTGTAGGACTGCCAGTTGGTGTTGGTGGTGAAGCTGGCGGCGGTGTTCCACGCAAGATCGGGGCTGACGGAGCCGAGGCCCTGTGGGTTCCAGAGATGCAGCGCGGACTGCGTGCGTTCAATGACGTAGGTGAGAACGAGACTGACGGAGGAGAAGCCGAGGACTGCGAAGGCGTACTCGCGCCAGTTCATTTCCTTTTCGGCGTGGACGCCGCAGATGCGGTAGAGCAGGCGCTCCAGGGGACTGAGAACAGGGGTGAGCCAGGTGCGCTCGCCCTCAAGCACGCGCGCGAGATAAACGCCGACCGGGCGCACGGTGAGGAGCAGAGCGGCGCAGAAGAGTGCGAATTGCAGCCAACCGTTGGCGGTCATGCTAGAACTTCTCCGGGAACAGAAGCGAGATGGTGAGATGGGCCATGAGGAAGATGGCCAGGATGAGCGCAACCGCTGTGATCCAGTCCATCGGTTACCTCAACTTCTGACATGCCTTGACGTACAGAAACGCCAGGCCGAAGAACAGCGCTGTGAAGAGCAGCATGGTGAGATCCTGCATTGCAAAAACCTCAATCCGTGATGGAGCGCGCGGGCGCACCACCAGCACAGATGTCAGTCTGCGGACGGAGAGGTTGCAAGGGAGGAAGGGAAAGGTAAAGAAGTTATAAAGGAGCGGCTACTCTTCGTTGCCGGTCCAGCCTTCAGGGACAAAGCGATAGCCAACCCATGGCTCGGTCTGGATGTACTGGCGTCCGGTTTCAGCCTCGAGCTTCTTGCGCAACTGGCCGACAAAGACGCGGAGGTACTCGGGCTGGTGCGCCGACTGTGCGCCCCAGACGGCGGTGAGCAGGGCGCGATGGGTCATGACGCGGCCAGCGTTGCGGGAGAGATGCAGCAGCAGGTCGAACTCCTTGGGCGTGAGGTGAACGGGCTTGCCCTGCACGGTGATGGTGTGCGCGGTTTCATCAACGACGAAGTCGCCGACCTGGATGGCGGAGGTGGTGCGCTCTGGCGCGCGCCGCAGGTGGGCACGGACGCGGGCAAGCAGTTCCTGGATGCTGAAGGGCTTGGTCACGTAGTCGTCCGCACCGGCGTCAAGCGCCTCCACCTTGGAGCGCTCGTGGTCGCGCACGGAGAGCACGATGATGGGCACAGAAGAACCGGCGCGAATGGAGCGGCAGACTTCAACGCCGCTCATTTCGGGCATCATCAGGTCAGTAACGACGAGGTCCGGGTGCCAGTCGCGGAAGGTCAGCAGGCCTTCGGCGGGGTCGTTGGCGATGCGCACGTCGAAGGTCTGCGCGGTGAGTGCGGCGCGCAGCACGCGTGTGATCTGGGGTTCGTCGTCGATGACAAGAATGCGCTCGGGCATGACGGGTCCTCGTCCTCGTGAAGATTACATCATCGGCCCGGGCGGGTATGATTCCGGTTGAGACGCATGGAGATGCTTGCACAATTACGACGGCTTGCGCCGTGGCTCAGCGCGACGCTGGCGGCCGCGTTGGCGACGGCTGCACTCTCATGGATGGGATTTGGCGCACGGACGGCGGGCATGGTGTTTCTCACGCTGGTTGTCTGGATGGCAACACAGTCGGGAATTGTCGTATCGCTTTACAGCGCTGTGGTGTGTGCCATTTCATTCGACTTCTTCTTCTTGACGCCGGTGCACACGTTCACGCTGGCCGGACCGCAGGAGTGGGTTTCGATCTCTACGTTTCTGGCGGCGTCTGCGGTGTCAAGCCGCGTGGCGGAGCGCGCACGGCGACAGGCGCAGAAGGCTGAGCAGCGGCGCGAGGATGTGGAACGGCTCTACACGCTGGGGCAGGAGATGATGCTCTACGACGACGCGGACAAGCTGATGAGCGAGTTGCCGCGCATCCTTGAGCGCATTTTCTCACTCGAAGGTGTTGCGCTCTACGTGCACGAGCCGGAACAGTATTTCGTCTCAAACGGCGCGTTGCCGGAGAGCCTGCGAGCGAGCCTGGGTGCGCTGAGCCACACGCTGGCTGCGCCGGAGATGGTTCCGGGCGAGGTGGCGGCGATGCCGCTGATGCTGGGCTTGCGCAATGTGGGCGCGCTGGGGTGGCGGCCTGCAGCGCTTTCCCGCGAGGTGGCGACGGCGGTGTGCGCGCAGGTAGGCATTGCGCTGGCGCGTGCACTGGCGATTGAGGCTGCGGCGCGGCTAGAGGCGCAACGCGAGGGTGAACGGCTGCGCACGGCGCTGATCGACTCACTGACGCATGAACTGCGCACGCCGCTCACGTCAATTCGCGCGGCGGCAACCACGCTGCTGGAGAGTGGGCCGGGGCTGGATGAAGCGACGCGCACTGATCTGGCGCAGATTGTGGACGAGGAGAGCGCGCGACTGGACGCGCTGATCGGTGAAGCGGTGGAGATGGCCGAGATCGACGCCAAGGTGGTGAAGGCGCAGGCCACGCTCCAGCACCCACGTACACTTCTGCAAAATGCGGCGGAGAAATCGAAATCCGCGCTTGCACACCATCGGGTGGTGATTGCGGCCGAGGAACCGGACACTCCGGCGCTGTTCGACGAGCATCTGCTTGGGCGTGTCTTTCGGCATCTGCTGGAGAACGCTGCGCGCTACGCGCCGCGAGGAAGCCGCATTGTGCTGCGCAGCAGACGCGCGGCGGGGTATCTGGAGTTTCTGGTTGAAGACAACGGGCCGGGGATGGATGCGGCGGAGTTGCCGCTGATCTTTGAGAAGTTCTATCGCGGCAGGAACAGCGCCGGTAAGGGCAAGGGGACCGGCATGGGGCTCGCGATTGCGCGGGCGATCATGGAGGCGCATGGCGGCGGGATCGACGTGACGAGCGCGCCCGGACGGGGGACGAGCTTTCGCTTCTGGGTACCGCTGATCGAAAAGGCGGAGCAGTGAGGCTGCGTCGTCACGTACAATTGAAAGTGCGAAGGCTCGCACGGTTTCGCGTTTTTTAGTCCTCCTTATAACTGTGCCCACCATTGTTCGACAGGTATCAGGGCATCGTGTTGAAATTATCTCCTCAATCTTTAGGATTTACCTTTCTGCTTGCGGCGCTGGCCGCCTTTCCACCTCTATCAACGGATCTTTACCTCTCCGTTCTATCGGTCATTGGACAGTCGCTTGGGACCTCTCCTGAAGCGGCCGGTTACACGGTCAGTGTGTTTCTCGGCAGCTTTGCGCTTTCACAGCTTGTGTTCGGTCCGCTGTCAGACCGTTACGGAAGGCGCCCCATTGGCCTGCTGGGATGCGCGCTGTACTCGGTCACGGCTTTCGGCTGCGCGCGCTCGAGCTCATTGAGCGAACTTCTGGTTTGGCGCTGTTTATCGGGAATGGGAGCCGGAGCTGCTTCTGTGCTGGCGTTCGCGATCGTGCGCGATCTGTTTTCCGGGGTTGCCGGACGCGTGCGCTTTGCCTATGTAAGTGCGACGCAGGCGCTTGCTCCGATGTTTGCCCCGGTGTTGGGCAGTCTCTTGTATCGATTTACGGGCTGGCGGAGCCTGTTCATCCTGCTGGGCGCAGCGGGCGTGCTGGTGACGGCGGCGTTTGGGCTGTGTTTTGAGGAGTCGTTGCCGCAAGAACGGCGTGCCACGCTGGCGCTGCGAGATATGCTGAGCAACTATCGGCACATTCTGGTCAACCGGCAAGCAGTTGCGTGCTGCCTGCTCAATGCGCTTTCCATGGGCAGTTTGCTGGCTTACATCACGGGCTCGTCCTTTGTCTTTGTCGACTTGCTGGGAGCGCCGAGAACCGAGTATGGAGGCATACTGCTGCTGACGGCGAGCGGAGCGATGATTGGATCCTGGATGTCCGGGCGACTGAATCGCGCGTTCGTGGCTCCCAACAATATCCTGATTGCCGGGTTGACGCTGGTCTTCACGGCCGCTGGCACAATGTTGCTGCTGAGTCTGTGGGGACGCTTTACGACGATGACGGCTGTGCCGCTGTCACTGGCAATGACGATTTCCATTGGGCTGGTGACGCCGAATGTCGCCAACAGCATGCTTGCGCCGCTGGCCAAGATGGCGGGAGCGGCATCCGCGCTGTTCGGATGTGTCGGCATGCTGGGCGGGGCTTTTTCATCTGCCGTGATTGCATCGATTCCCAGCAAGTCTGCGGTTCCGCTGACCGTTGTGATGACGATGTGCAGCGCGTTGGCACTGACAACGTTCTTTGTGCTGTATCGCCCGCGGCGGCTGGAAGAGGCGTAATCAGGCGGGCGAGTTTTCCCATTTGCACTCAATGTCACGATGCGCACGGGAGCTCTCCAGCGCCCACTCAAGAACGCGCGCCGTGCGCCAGGCATCGATGCCAGCCACGGGCGCGTCTCCGTTGCCGAGCAGCGCATTGCGGACGCCTTCATAGAAGAGGCGGTAGTCGCCGGGGGTGGTTTCAACCGGACGCGTAACGATGCCGCCGTCGACGTCAACGCGGAGCGAACCCCAGTGCTCGGGCGCGTCCTTGCCCCAGTCTGCCGCATCAATGCGTGTGATCCGGCTGAGCGCGTCTTCCTGCGGATCAAGGCTCCACTTCCAGTAATTGCCGCGGGAGCCGCGCAGATAAAAGCGCGGGCGGGCGAGTGACGCCAGGCAGTTGGCGCTGAGGGTGACGGAAAAGCCGGTGAAGTAGTGAAGGCGGATGGTGAACGAATCGTTCGCACCGTCGCCATCGCGCTCACGGCGGACCTCTGCGCCGACCGACTCCGGCAGGCCAAAAAGCGCGAGCGCCTGGTCTACGATGTGCGTCCCGAGATCGAGTAGGAGCCCTCCCTGATCAGGATTCTCTTTCCACGGGCGGCGCGAGGGCTCGGGCTTCCAGCGGTCGAAGTTGGATTCGTAATGAACCAGGCTGCCGAGGCTCTTTTCGCGAAGCAGGTTTTCGACGGTAAGGAAATCGCCATCCCAGCGACGATTGTGGAATGGAATCACATGGAGACCGATGCCGCCGGCAAGCTCGATCAGATTGGCGATTTCAGCCGAGGAAAGGGCCACGGGCTTGTCGATGACGACATTTTTTGCGGCTTCGAGGGCCTGCATGGCGACCTGGAAGTGCGTGTCGTTGGGGGTGGCGACTACGACCAGCTTGATGCTGGAGTCGGCGAGTAGCTCTTCCACGGAGCGGCAGACGGTGATGCCGGGGTAGCGCTCGGACGCCAGATTAGTGCTGCGTTCGACGACAGCGGCGAGTTCCAGACCTTCAACTGAGGAGATGAGCGGTGCGTGAAAAACGCGTCCTGCGAGTCCGAAACCTACCAGCCCCACACGTACCATGGCGTGCTCTCCGGAAGGCGGCTGTGTAACTGCACGGTCCGCCTGTTAGCCTTCGAGTTTATAACGAGTTTCAGCCAGGCGGTAGAGCCGTCTCCACACAAGGCGGTTGATGGTAACCACAATGAGCGCCATCAGAACGGTGGCCAGGAGCAGGGTGGAGAAGCGGCCGGAGTCAGTGGCGGCGCTGATCTGCGCGCCCAGACCGAGCGTGGACAGCGTCTGGTCCTTGAGGTGGAAGTATTCGGCGACGATGGAGGCGTTCCATGCTCCGCCGGAGGCGGTGACGAGGCCGGTGATGAGGTAGGGGAAGATTCCAGGCAGGATCAGCGTGGACCAGGTTTGCCAGCGCGTGAACTTGTAGACGGACGCGGCTTCTTTGAGGTCTGACGGGATGGCCATGGCGCCGGCGATGACGTTGAACAGGATGTACCACTGCGTGCCGAGCAGCATGAGCGCGATGGACCCGATGCCCAATCCGCCGCCCAGGCGGATGAGGCCGATGAGCAGGACGGGGAACAGCGCCGTGGCAGGCACGGAGGCCACCACCTGCGTGACAGGCTGCAGAACACGGGCCACACGGGGATGAAAGCCGATGGCAACGCCGACCGGAATGGTCCAGAGGGCGGCGATGGCGAGTGAGACGTTGACGCGGAGGAAGGTGGCCCCGGCGCCGAGCAGGAGAACGCGCACGTCTGCCCAGGTGACGCCGTGCAGCATGTTTGTGGCCTGGCCTGCGCCCCAAAGGACGACGAGCCCGCCGAAGATGGCGAGTCCAACCTGGAACATGCGTCCGCCGGGGCGGTCGTCTTCGTCCAGTGGGTGAACCACCTTGCCGGTGTGCGAGTCGGCGAGGCGGCGGTACATGCTTTCTTCGAATGAATCCCAGATGCGCGCCGGGATGCGGGTGAGGACGCTGGAGCGCTGGAACAGGGCGAGGATGGGCGAGGTGACGCGGGTGCCGGACTCCACCTGCTCAAACTTGAACTTGTCACTCCAGGCAATGAGCGGACGCCAGATGAGCTGGTCAGTCGCGACGATGATGAGCACCAGCACGGCCAGGCCCCAGAGCAGCGCGTGCATGTCCACGGGGGCGGCTGAGGCGGCGGTTTGCAGGTAGCTGCCGAGGCCGGGCAGGCGGAAGAACCGGTTGCCGAGCGGGAACATCTCACAGGCGATCAGGAAGAACCAGCCGCCAGCGACGGAGACAATCGAGTTCCAGATGAGGCCGATGGCGGCGAAGGGCAGCTCGAGCTCCCAGAAACGCTGCCACGCGGAGTAGCGGTAGATGCGGGCGGCTTCCTGCATCTCACGCGGAATGCTTTTTAGCGATGAGTAGAAGCTGAAGGCCATGTTCCACACCTGGCCGGTGAAGATCAGCAGGATGGAACCCATCTCGATGCCGAGTTGATGGCCGGGAACAAGGGCCATCATGGCCAGCATGACGCCGGGCAGAAAGCTGAGCACGGGAATGGACTGCAGGATGTCGAGCACGGCGACCATCCATGCCTCGACGCGCGGATTGTATGCGGCGATGTAGCCGTAGCCGACGGCAAAGACGAGGCTTAGCAGGTAGGCAATGCTGATGCGGACGATGGAGTAAAAGGCGTAGAGCGGCAACGCGCGGACGGAGTGCGAGATTTCGACTGCGGGCACGGGCTGGCCGAGCCAGTAGCTGCCGAGTTGCAGCATGGCGAAGAAGACGGCTAGGCCGCAGCCGCCGATCAGCACGTCGGTGAGGAACGGCCAGCTACGGACAGCCACCAGCGAGCGACCGAATGTGTTCTGAAGGCTCACTCAGCCTCCTCGGCGTCGGCAACCTCTTCCTCCAGCGCGTCAGGCATGACGAAGCGGCGGCGGGCGGCGTCGAAGTCGAACAGTTCGGCGTAGCGCCCCCAGGTGATGGCAGTCTCCATCTGGCGCTGCGACTCGTCGTCGCTGAACTGCTCGTCGATCATGTCGAGGAAGAAGTCCTCGCTGACGGTGTGGTCGCTCTTGGAGTCGAGCGCGCGGCGAATCTGCCGCAGCAGCAGGACGTTGGCAACCGCGGCGTCACGGAACAGCTCTTTCTGGCGAAGGATTTCGCTGTTGGCGAACTCTGCGCCGGGCTCGGTGATGGCGACGTCGCCTTCTTCAACCTTGAGGAAGCCGAGCAACTGTGCGGCGTCCACAATGGGCAGCAGGTCGTCGATCTCGAAGGCCAGATCGTCCGCGAGACGGTAGATGTCGTCGCGGCCGCCCTTGTCGAGCAGCAGCTCCAGCAGGCCGGCGATGCCGCCGGGACGCGCGTGGGGCAGCATCTGGTAGCGCATCTGGCGCTGGTCGCGCGGGCGGCGGCCCAGCGTGTCGGGCGCTTCGGCGGGCGTGACGTCTGGCCGCGTGAGTACCTTGTAGATGTAGTCGACCAGCTGCGTGAAGGGCTCGGATTTGCGGTCGCGCGGCTGCGGAAGCTGCACGCGGAAGTCGGTGCGGATGTGGCCTGGATTGCGGCCCAGCACGATGATGCGGTCGGCCAGCAGCACGGCTTCTTCAATGTTGTGGGTCACGATGAAGACCGACTGCGTGGGCATGGTCTTCTTTGCCCAGAGTTCGAGCAGTTCCGAGCGCAGGTTCTCTGCCGTGAGCACGTCGAGGGCGGAGAAAGGCTCGTCCATGAAGAGGACTTCCGGCTCGACAACCAGGGCGCGCGCGAAGCCTACGCGCTGGCGCATGCCGCCGGACAATTCTTTTGGATACGCGGCCTCGAAGCCGTCCAGACCGACGGTGTCGAGCATCTTCATGCTGCGCTCATGGCGCTCTGCGGGCGGCACGCCGCGCGCCTTGAGCGGGGCCTCCACGTTTTCAAGCACGGTGAGCCAGGGGAAGAGCGCGAAGCTCTGGAAGACGATGGAGACGTTGATCTCCGCGTCTGCAATGGGCCGCTCATGCCAGAAAACGCGCCCGGCGGAAGGCCGCGAGAGCCCGGCGAGCATCCGCAGCATGGTCGATTTGCCGGAACCGGAGGGCCCGAGCAGGGCGACGATTTCACCGGGGACGATGCTGAGGTTTGTGGCCGCGATGACCTGAATGCGGTTTGCGCTGGGCTGCGCGTAATACTTCTCAATGCCTTCGGCGCGAATGATCGCGTCCGGTTTTGTGGGGGTCGCAGCGGTGGCGGCGGACTGGATTTCGGCTTCCTGCATGCGGTGGCCTCCGGTGGAACCCGGCACAAGGGGCGCGGGCCATGAAATTCGTGATCTGCCAGTGTACGGCTGCGCAATTACACGCGTGTCAACGAAGCGGTTCGCTGTCGCCTGCTCGCACGGTGCGGAGGACGCAACGGGGTCTGGTTGTCGGTGTCGGTGCGGGGTCCGCGCCGCCTCGCGCGGGATCGCTCTTCCAGAGTACACAATTACCGCGTATTTGTGCTGGCTCGTCTATGATCAGGGGGACGAATCCGGCGCGCTTTCCATTTTGCGGTAAGCGCGAGCCAAACCCCGGCGCTCCAACAGCATCCAAGAGTGTGTATGCCCGAAAATCGTGTCCGACCCAAGGTCCTCGTCGTCGATGACGAGCGTGTGATTGCCGATACGCTCGCGATGATTCTCAACCAGAGCGGCTTTGATGCGCGTGCGGTCTACACCGGCGAAAATGCCGTGGAGACGGCCGGGACGTTTGCCCCGGACATGCTGATCACGGACGTGATCATGGCCGACCTGAACGGTATCGATGCGGCCATCCAGATTCGCGCCCTGCTGCCTAAGATCAAGATCCTGCTGTTTTCCGGCCAGGCGGCGACTGCGGACCTGCTGGAGAAGGCGCGGGCGGAAGGCTACGAGTTCGACATTCTGGCCAAGCCTGTGCACCCGCAGGACCTGCTGAACAAGCTGCGGGGATAGTGGCGCGGGCGAAGATGGTGGAGGGTTCTCTTTCCTGGCATAGAGGAACCCCATCCTAGCCGCAAAAACAGAGACACGACGAGGATGGGGCACCCGAATTCTGCCTGCCCAGGAGAAAGGTCCTAAAAGTCTCGGCGGCCTTCGATGGCGCGCGCCATCGTTACTTCATCGGCGTACTCAATGTCACTGCCTGCGGGGACGCCGGTGGCGATGCGTGTGATTCGGACAGGGAAGCGGCGCAGCAGTCCGGCGATCCACGTCGCGGTGGCTTCACCCTCCAGCGTGGGGCTGGTGGCCACGATGACCTCGTCGACTTCGCCGTGCTCGACGCGGGCTTCAAGAGAGCGGCCGCGGAGCTGGTCTGGGCCTACGCCCTGGAGCGGCGAGAGCGTACCGTGCAGCACGTGGTAAACGCCGTTATAGCCGCGCGTGCGCTCCACAGCGTCGATGTTGGTGGGCTCCTCAACGACGCAGACCACGCGGTGATTGCGCGCGGGGCTGGCGCAGTAGGCGCAGGGATCGACATCTGTGACGTTATTGCAGACCGAGCAGAGGCGGAGGCTGGCCTTGAGGTTACGCACGGCTTCAGCCAGCGCGGCGGCGTCCTCATCTGCTGCGCGCAGCAGGTGGAAAGCGTAGCGCTGCGCGGTCTTGGTGCCCACGCCGGGCAGTTTCTTCAGTTCGTCAATCAGCCGCGCCATTGGCTCGGCATAACGTGCCACGTCGCTTGCCTCCGCGTCCGGGTTAGCCGAGTCCGGGCAGGTTGAGTCCGCCGAGCATGCCCTGCACGCTGGACTGGATGGCCTCGTCGGCCTTGCGGCCCGCGTCATTGACGGCGGCCACAATGAGGTCTTCAAGCATCTCCACGTCCGGCTGGCTGCTGGTGAGGCTCAACGCGGCTGAGGGCTCGATGTGGAGCTTGAGAAGCTGCTTCTTGCCGTTCATGGTGGCGGTCACGGCGCCGCCGCCGGCGGTGCCTTCCACCACCGTCTGCGCGAGCTTCTGCTGCATCTGCTCCTGCATCTGGTTGGCCTGGGCCAGCATTTCGGGAATCTTGAGGGGATTGATCATGGCTTCTTCTCGCGGTGTCGTCAGGTTGCGTTGTGCTACTTGGCTCTGAGGTCGAGCACGCTGCGCACTTCGGCCTGGAAGATTTCCTTTGCTTTCTGCACAAGCGGGTTTTCCATTGCCGCCTGCTGCGCACTGCCGGAGGGAACGGGCGCTGTGCCCGCACCGGATTGTGCCGCGCCGCCTTCGCCGGGAACGACCATGAAGCGCGCCGGGCCGCCGAGTTCCTGCAGCTTCTGTTTGATGATTTTTTCTGCTGCGGCGTTGACCGTGAGCGCGAGCATCTTTTTGCCCATGCCGCCGACTTCAATGCGGAGGTTCGAGCCGTCTAGTTGCCAGAGCGCGCCGGAGAGCAGTTGCGAGGCCGAGTCGTGGCCTGCGCCAGCAAGGGCAAGGCAGGTCGCGCGCTGGATCGCTGTCATGTCCGTATTGGACCCGGTTGCGGCCGCGGGAGCAGGCTCGGGCTCGGGCGCTTTGACAGCGGCCGGCTCGGCTGCGGGGACGGCGGGTACCGGAAAGGGCATGACTTTGGGCGAGGGCACGGGCTGCGGCGCTGCCTTCGCTGCAACGGCCGGGATGGTCTCCGCGACGAGATCAGGTGCAGTGGCCGCGGCCTGAATGGGGGCGTTGGGGCGGGACCAGCCTCCTCCGCCAGAGCCGAAGGGTGATACGGCGGGCGCGGCGGGCTTGGAGGGCGCTGGCGCGTGCGCGTGATGCGCGGAAGGCGCGGCGCTGGGGCGAGCCGTGTGCGCCGGGGCTGCGCTGCGCACGGGCGCACCTGCGGAGACGGCGCTGAGAAACTCTTCGAGCGGCAACAGACGCTGCGCGTGGACGAGCTTGAGCAGGCCGAGTTCCAGATGGAAACGCTGCTCCTGGCGGTAGTTCAGGTCGTCAAAGGTGCGCAGCATGATCTGGAGGTTGCGCGTCAGGTCCTCTTCGCTGAAGAGCATGGCGGTGCGCGTGGCGCGGGCACGCTCGTCTGAGGAGATCTGCAGCAGCTCAGTCTGCTCGCCGCCAATCTTCGCCATCAGCGTGTTGCGCAGGTAGCGCACAAGCTGGCGCGCAAGCGACGAGGGGCTGTGGCCTGCGTTGAGCAGCACATTGATCTGCTCCATCAGCTCTGCGCTCTGGCCCTGGGCTACGGCTTCAAGAAGCTTCTCAAAGACGGCGTTGGGCACCGAGCCCATGAGGTCGCGGATCTGCGCGGCGGCCAGCACCGGGCGGCCGTCTTCAACCGGCGCGGAGGCGATGGCCTGATCCATGATGGAGAGCGCGTCGCGCATGGAGCCGTCACCAGCTTCAGCCAGCAGCGCGAGCGCGGCTTCTTCTGCCGTGACCTGTTCGCGCTCGGCAATCATCTTGAGCTGGCTGAGAATGTCTTCAAACTTGACCGCGTGGAAGCTGAAGTGCTGGCAGCGCGAGCGGATGGTCTGCGGAATGTTCTCGGGCTCGGTGGTCGCCATCATGAAGATGACGTGCGAGGGCGGTTCTTCGAGCGTCTTGAGCAGGGCGTTGAAGGCGGCCTCGGTGATCTGGTGGGCTTCGTCGAGGATGTAGATCTTGTAGCGGTCGCGCGCGGGGGCATAGCGGGCGGCGTCGCGCAGCTCGCGAATCTCGTCGATGCCGCGGTTGGTGGCGGCGTCGATCTCGATCACGTCTACGGCAGAGCCGGAACGGATCTCGGTGCAGGAGTCGCAGGTGCCGCAGGGCTCGGCGGTGGGCCGCTCAGCGGAGCCGACTGCGCGCTGGCAGTTGAGCGCCTGCGCCAAAATGCGCGCGATGGTGGTTTTGCCGATACCGCGATGGCCGGAGAAGATATAGCCGTGCGCCACGCGGTTCTGCTCAAGCGCGTTCATCAGCGTGCGCGTGACGTGATCCTGGCCGGCAACGTCAGAAAACCGCTGCGGACGATACTTCCGGGCCAGAACCTGATACTCCATGGGCGTGCGCTCTCCTTGGGCCGCCGATTGCGGCCTATTGGCGATTGTAACGTTCCGGGCTGGTGCGGTGTACCTTGCTAGAATTCATGCCGTGCAGCGGCTCAGCCTTACGTGCTGAGGAAGGGAGGGAAGTCAATGGGAGCGTTCAGGCTCTGCGCGTTCTTCCTCTTGTGCGGTGCTGCTTGTTTCCTCTCCGGCTCGCGACGAATCGGGGCACAATCCGCTGCGGAAACTCAACCTGACCAGCACTATCTCTGGTCCCGTCTGACCTCAAGGGTGGATATCTCCACGCTGCAGGCGGGCGATCCTGTCACGGCACACGTAGTTGACACCTGGACATTGAAACGCTGCTATCTGCGAGAAGGCACGGTTCTGCAGGGGAAGGTGTTGCGGATTCGGCCGACGGAAAGCGGGAAAGGTGTTGCGCTCACGCTGGCCTTCACAGGCACGTGCATCGAAGGCACAGAGGCCCCGGTTACGTTGATCGCTGTCCTGTATCCGAAGGACGACGAGAGTCATGACCAGATGCAGACATACATGGCGATGCCGTCCGGGCTGGGTGCAGGAACGAGCGGTCGACGGAGCACAGATCTGAGCAGGCTACCAAGCAGCGGAAGTGAGTTGCCGCAGCGGCCCCGGGTGAAGGTGGGACAGGTGAGCGGAATCCGGCACCTGAAGTTAAGCTTCGCGGCAGACGCTCCTGCGCAAAGCATTCTGCTGGCCGAAAATAAGGCGCTGCGGCTGGAAAAGGGAACGCGACTGGTGTTCCGGTTGGCTGACGAGGCACGTTAACCGCCCGATCAACGCTGCTTCCTGTGCGCCCTGCCTGTAGCGGTTTTCTTTGTCGCGGCTTTGCGGCGGCGTACCTCTTCACGTGAGTACATGGTGCCGCGGCAGGCGGTCATGCCGCAGTTGCAGCGGTTCTCGTCGTCTCCGCCGTCATAGAGGCAGTAGTCATAGGTGAGTTCCTCGCCTGCGGAGATGGGCTTGATGGCCTTGATCCAGACGCGGCCCTTGATCTCTTCGGTTTCGCAGTTGGGCGAGCAGCTGTGGTTGAGGAACATGGCCATGCAGTGGCCGTCGATGACGCGGCGGCCGGAGCCGAGTCCAAAGAGATAGGTGACGGGCAGGTGTTCGTAACGCTCGTCGGCCTCGGATTTGGTGAGGCGGGGGCCGGTGTACTCGGCGACGATGGTGCCGCGGCGGATGTCGGTGGTGGTGTAACAGCCTGCGGCGTGGATGGCGGAGGAGCGGATGATGAGTGCCATGAGTGGCGGTGGTTTCTCCCGGCAAAACTTGAGTGGGTTCTGGATGGCATCCTACCATTGAGAGAGCGGAGAGTGGGAGCACGATGGGCGTGAGACGGCGATTGGCGGTGTGGACCTTGGCGATGGGCGCGGTGTGCGCGGCAGCGGGCGCGCAGACGCAGCAGCAGACGCCTGCGCAGCCAAAACCGGCGCAGGAGGCGAACCCGTTTCCGGGCGATAACGCCGACGCTCCCGTGATTCCAACGGACCTGAGCACGGCGGCGCCGGCGGATGACGCGATTGACTACGGCAAGGTGGTGCTGGCGGACCCGAACACCGACCCGGTGCGCAGTCCTGACGACACGGCGCCGGAGCCTGCGGCGGCTGCGGGCGGTTCCAGCTCGAGTTCGGCTGGGATCGATCAGCTGATTCAGGCGCCGCCGGAGCCGGAGCGCAAGGGACGGCACAAGAAAGACGACGACGAGGACACGGCGGCGCAGGCTCCCAAGCAGGTGGGACCGGCCGAGGACGAGCAGGTTGGCGCGTACTATCTGGAGACGAAGAACTGGAAGGGCGCGTTGTCACGGTTTGAGTCGGCGCTGGTGCTGGACCCGGAGAACCCCGATGTTTACTGGGGACTTGGCGAGGCGCAGAGGCATCTGGGCCGGTTTGGCGAGGCCAAGGTGAACTATCGGAAGCTGGTGGAGTACGATCCGGACTCGAAGCACGGCAAGGAAGCGATGCGGTTGCTGAAGACGCCGGAGTTGGAGAATGCGCCGGCGGTTTCTTCGGCTGCGGGCGCGCCTGCGCAGCCTTAGAGAGATTTCGAGTCTGTCTGGTAGATTGCCTCAGGGGCTAAAGCCCCGTTGATTTTATGGCTATTGCGGCACGGCTAAAGTCGTACCCTTTCAAAACTGAGCCGTAATTGGCTTGGCTAGTTGAGGCTGGCGTAGTGCATGTAGGCGGCGAGGATGGGCTGGCCCCAGAGGCTGGCGACGATGCCGCCGATGCAGAGGAAGGTGCCGAGCGGCAGCCTGGCCAGCGCGGGATTCTCTGCGCCTGCGCGCGGGCCGCGCATGAGGACGACTATACCGACAACCGAGCCGAGGATCACGCCGATGGCGAAGGACAGGAGCGCGCCGGGCAGGCCGAGCCATGCGGCCAGCAGGGCCATGAGCTTGGCGTCGCCGAGGCCGATGCCCTCGCGGCGGCGGAGGAGCCAGTAGAGCCAGCGGATGGCCAGGATGAGGAGGGCGGCGGCGAGGATGCCTGCGCATTGCGTGAGAGCCACTGACGGCAGGCTAAATGAACTGCTGGACATTCCTTCAGTCAGTGGAGCACCCGTGGCTGAGTCAAGCTTGAGAAGCGCAAACGGCCAGAGCACGGCACGCAGAAAACCGATTACGATTCCCGGAATTGTCAGGAAATTCGGGAGCCAAAGATTTTCTGCATCCAACATAGCCAGTGCGACCAGAATCCACGCGAAGGCCATCTTGAGAACTCCGGTGCCGAGCAGGTAAAGCAATAGCGCGGACGGAATATCACCGTTGAACGCAGTAGGCATGGTTGTGTACGCAGCGCCGCTCCAGAGTGCGGCGACGGCGAATTCTACTGCCGGATAGCGCCAGCTGATGGGGCTTTTGCAGGTGCGGCAGTGGCCGCGGAGGGCTAGCCAGCTCAGGAGCGGGATGTTCTCCCACCAGGTGAGGGTGCGGCCGCAGTTGCGGCAGTGGGAGCGCGGCTGGACGACGCTTTCACCCTCGGGCCAGCGGCTGAGGCAGACGTTGAGGAAGCTGCCGAAGGCGAGGCCGGCAAGCGCGGCGAAGGCTGTGACGAAGATGCGGATCATCTGCGGTCTTGAGTCTATCAGCGCGGCTGCGGTGGGCTTGCTTTCCCACCCTTCGCGCATAAAGCGCGCGAAGAATGGGGCCCACCCGGGGTGTGCGCGGCAGGAGGCATCTCGCAGGGGCTAAAGCCCCAGCCTATTTTATTGGCTCTTTGCGGCACGACTGAAGTCGTGCCCTGACACAAAGCCCGCTCGTGGCGAGGTTAGAGGGCTTGCTTTCCCAGGCCTCAGAAGCGAGACCTGGGGCACCCATTTTCGTGCTGGGTGTGGGGCTTGATTGGGGCTGGGTGAGTGGGTTGCTTTCCCACCCTTCGCGCGATGAGGCTGCGCGAAGGATGGGTCACGGGCGCAGTTTGGCGCTGCTGGCGCATAGAGGCGGTTGGGATGGGGTGCTGGAGGCTCGCGGTAGACTGGAGGGGATGGGCTCAGCATACGACGCAGACAGTCCTCAGTCCCCAACACCCGCACCCAGAGCCGCAGTGAACACCGATCCGGCGCGGGCGGGAGCCTTGTTTGCCGAGTCGGCCACGATCATGGCGCGGCTGCGCGCACCGGGCGGCTGCCCGTGGGACCGCGAGCAAACCTTCGACACCATTCGCAAATACACGCTGGAAGAGGCCTACGAGGTCTTTGACGCGATTGAACGGCGGGACTTTCCGCATCTGGCTGAGGAACTGGGCGACTTGCTGTTGCAGGTGCTGTTCTATGCCGAGATGGCCGCTAACGACGGGCACTTCACGATTGCCGATGTGTTGAACGAGCTGAACCGCAAGCTGGTGCGGCGGCATCCGCACGTGTTTGGCGAGGAGGCCTCACGCGCGGCGGGCAATGCGGCGGACGTGGATGCGAATGTGGCCGGTTCGGCGGCGAAGGTGCTGCGGAACTGGGACGAAATCAAGATTGCTGAAAAAGCGGCTGCCGAAAAGGCAGGCAAGGGCGAGGAAGTGACGTCGCGGCTGGACGGGGTGCAGCGTGCGATGCCCGCGCTGGCCGAGGCGGCGAAGCTGGGATCGAAGGCGGCAAAGGCAGGGTTCGACTGGCCGACGTGGCGCGAACTGCTGCCGAAGGTGGCCGAGGAGACGGCGGAGCTGGAGGCTGAAGCGGCGTCGGACGATCCGGCGCGGAAGCCGCGCGTGGAAGCAGAGCTGGGCGATCTGCTGTTTACCGTTGTGAACCTGGGGCGGCACCTGAACGTGGACGCGGAGATGGCGCTGCGCGGGTGTAACCGGCGCTTCCGCGAGCGGTTCCGCGCGATGGAGCAGGCGAGCGAGAGGCCGCTGGAGGAGCTGAAGCCGGAGGAGCTGGAAGAGCTTTGGGCGGCGGCGAAGAGGAAGCTTGGGGAGTAGCGGAGTTAGCGGGCGCAGTGGCGATTGAGGCTGGGGTGCGATGGTTTTGATTCGGAGTTGCCATGGACATGACGAGCTGGAGGCGTGTGTCCAGATGCAGGTGCAGACGTGGGGCTACGATCCGACGGACGTGATTCCGCGGAAGGCGTTCCTGGTGATGCAGAAGGTGGGCGGGCAGGTAATTGGCGCGTTCGACACGGAGCTGCCGGGGGCGAGCGCGGAGGGCGATGCTGAGTCGCTGGTGGGGTTCGCCATGTCTTTGCCGGGGATGAAGACGGGCGAAGGGAAGCCGCGCGCGTATCTGCACTCGCACATGCTGGCGGTGAAGCCGGACTACCGCAATCGCGGGCTGGGCGCGCAACTCAAGCGCGAGCAACGACGTGAGGCGCTGGACCGGGGGATCGAACTGATGGAGTGGACATTCGACCCGCTGGAGGTCAAGAACGCGTACCTGAACATCTGCAAGCTGGGTGCGGTGATGCGGCGCTATTCCGTGGATTTCTATGGTGTATCCTCTTCTCGACTGCAGGGCGGGCTGCCGACGGACCGGCTGGTGGCGGAATGGCACATGGACACGCCACGCGTGAAGGCGGTTCTGGCAGGCAAGCCGAGGCTCGTCTGCCAGATTGACGAGCGGATTGAGGTTCCGGCAGCGATCTACAAGTGGAAGGCAAGCGACCGGGATCGTGCGCGCGCTGCGGACGTGCAGTTGGCGAACCGGGCAAGGTTTCAGGAAGCATTCAGCAGGGGATTGGCCGTTCTCGGGTTTCGCCGCGACGAAGAGGGCAATGGAGTCTTTGAACTGGGGCCAGTGGGACAGTTGGGGCTGGAGTAAGAGATTCAGAACATCTGTTCAAGCAGTTAACGCTTCACTCACGATGCGCCAGGATTTGCAGACCTTATGAAAATCGACGGAATCATTCTTCGCGAACTGCGTCTTCCCCTCGTTCGACCGTTTGAAACCAGCTTTGATGTGACGCGCGACCGGCGGATTCTGCTGGCCGAGGTGCGCTCGGAAGGCCTGACGGGCTGGGGCGAGTGCACGGCGGGCGAGCGTCCGTATTTTTCGGGCGAGTCGACGGACACGGCGTGGGCGATTCTGCTGAACGAGCTGGGACCGATGCTGGCGGCGTCTGAGCCGGAGCATGGCGGCGCGGTGCCGAAGATCTTCCGCAAGGTGCGCGGCAACCCGATGACGAAGGCTACGCTTGAAAACGCCATCTGGGACCTGGAAGCGCAGCGGGAGGGCGTGCCGCTGGCGCGGCTGCTGGGCGGCGTGCGCGACGTGATTCCATGCGGCGTGTCGATTGGTATCCAGAAGTCGATTCCGGAACTGATGGACGTGATCGCGAAGGAACTGGCGGCGGGGTATCAGCGGATCAAGTTGAAATGCAAGCCGGGCTGGGATGTGGATGTCTTTGAGTCCGTGCGCACGCGCTGGCCGGAGATCATGCTGAGCTGCGACGCGAACTCGGCCTACCGGCTGCGGGATGCGGACCATCTGGTGACGTTTGATGAGTTCGACCTGCTGATGATGGAGCAGCCGCTGTGGCATGACGATTTCTACTTCCACTCAATGCTGCAGAAGCGGCTGAACACGGCGATTTGCCTGGACGAGTCGATTGGCAACCGGCGCGATGCGCTGGCGGCGATTGAGATGGAGTCGTGCAAGATCATCAACATCAAGCTGGGACGCGTGGGCGGCTTCTCGGAAGCGATTGCGGTGCACAATGCGGCGCAGGAGCGCGGCGTGCCGGTGTGGTGCGGCGGAATGCTGGAGTCGGGCATTGGGCGAAGCCACAACATTGCGCTGTCGTCGCTGGAAGACTTCTCGCTGCCGGGGGATGTGTCAGCGTCAGCGCGGTACTGGAAGGAAGACATCATCGAGCCGGAGGTGACGGTGTCAGCCGCGGGCGAGATCACGATTCCCGACGTGCCGGGGCGCGGCTTCGAGGTGCGGACGGACCTGATCGAGAAGCTTACGGTGCGGAAGGAAGAGATTCGCGCGCTGGAGATGGTGGCACCGGCGTAGGCGGCATCGGCCGAGGTGCCGCGCCTGTGCCGGGAACCTGGGGCGGACAGGCTGCGTACAGGAAGACGGCGGTGCAACTTTGCTGGCGGAATCGCGTCTCAATCCCTGAGGGCGGCCGGACCAGCAGGTTGAGAGCCGCCGGAGGTTGATTGCGTTGACTCCCCAGGAAGAACAGCTTCTTGACTCGCTCGTGGAGCGGGTAAACCAGACACAACTCACGGAGAAAGACCCCGAGGCGGAGGCGTATCTTGCACGCACGCTGGGGCAGAATCCAGATGCGCTCTACATTTTGGCGCAGACGGTGCTGGTGCAGAACATTGCGCTGGACCAGGCGAAGGCGCAGGTGGCTGGGCTGCAGCAGCAGTTGCAGCAGTTGCAGCAGGCGCAGCAGGCCAAGCCTGCGCATGCGACGAGCTTTCTGGGCGGGCTGCTGGGACGGCGCGATCCCGCGCCTGCACAACCGCAGACGCCGCCTGAGTACCAGACGGGCTATCAGCCGGTGAACCAGGGCTATGCTCCGGCGCCGCCGGTGTACACTCAGGCGCCTCCGGCGTATGCGCAGCCGCAGTATGTGCCGGTGCAGACGGGGCAGCCGAGCTTTCTGCGCGGAGCGATGCAGACGGCGGCGGGCGTGGCGGCGGGTGCGCTGGCGTTCGAGGGTGTGGAGTCGCTGCTGCATGGCGGCCTGGGCCACGGCGGAGGCTATGGCTGGGGTGCGCCGACGATGGGCATGGGCGGGTTCGGCTCGCCTGCGGTGTTTGAGTCGGCGGGGCACGAGCGGCCGGTGGAAGAGACGGTGGTGAACAACTACTACGGTGACGACCGTGGCGGCGCGGCGGAACATCACGCGGCGGAGCATGGCGATGCGGGGCACGACGTTGGGCACGATGCCGTGCATGACGCAGGAGACCGGGATTCGCGGGATTCCAGTTCTCACGGCGACGACAGCGGTTCGGCGCATCTGTCGAATGCTGACTATCGCACGCAGGGCGATGATCGCGATCAGGACGACAGTGCTGACTATGCGGGCGGCGACGGTGGGAATGAGCTGGATGACCAGTCGAGCTATGACGACGGCGGGAACTATGATGACTCGGGCTCGGACGATGGAGGCTACGACGACTCGAGCAGCTACGACGATGGCTCGAGTTTCTGAGGCTGGGTGAGGGGAGTGCTTTCCCACCCTTCACGCGGTGAGACTGCGCGAAGGATGGGGCACGGAGTGGTCTATGGCTGGGCGCATTGCGAAGGGCAACTGCGGGTCCTTCGACTCACTTCGCTGCGCTTCGTTCGCTCAGCAAGGATGACAACGCCTTGTTGGAGCTCGTGCTTTCCCAGGTCTCAGAAGCGAGACCTGGGCACCCATTCATGGGTGGGGCGCCTTCATGCATGCCCTTGCAATCTGGGCACCCATGTCTTGCTCGGAATGAGGTGTTTGAGCCGTGGTGGGTTGTGGCGTTGCGGGGACGCCGGTCAGGGGCGGGAGTGGCCCCAGTCGAAGCGGCGGCCCAGGATCATCTTCACAATCCAGTGATCCGTGGCGGCGGTGGCGCCTACGCCTACGCCGAAGTTGATCTCCCACTGCGGCGAAACGTCGAGGTCGATGGCGGGGAAGATCTGCTGTTGCTGCTCGTGGAGACTGTAAGGGCTGGTGAGGCTGCCGTAGTCGGCGTAGTACTCAACGCCGCCGGCGACGGAGCGGGTGAACTGGTAGCTGAGTTTGCCGGCGGGCGCGAAGTCCAGTCCGAGGTTGACGCTGGGGCCGTGCCAGGTGCGCTCGAGCGCGGGGTTGGCGGCTAAATACCAGCGGCCGAGTTGTTTGTCGACGATGGGGCGAATCTCCCAGGTCCAGGTATCGCGGTCAAAAAACGCACGCTGGTAGCCGACCTCCATGGAGAGGCTGGCGCCGACGGGCCAGTGCCAGCGCTCGGGGGCGCGGACGCGGGGCCGGATATGGTCGCCGACCCACTGGACGCCGTTGCCGCTGCGCTCGGAGGTGAAGAAGTAGAAGCCGACCTCGGACCAGTCGTTGAGGCCCTCAGTAAGCTCAACGGTTTCATGCTCGGCGCGGTTGGTGGGGGACTCGCCGTCAACGAAGGCCTTTTGCCCGGCTGCGGTGAAGTTGGAGTGCAGCTCGACCATCATGGAATGGGGTGGCTGGGTTTCTGAGCCGTAGACCTGAATCTCGTAGTTTCCCTGGGCGCGGGCAAGGACGGCGAAAGAGCAGACGAGGGCGACGGCGAGTATCAGCTTCAATCCGAAGAGTCTCCTGGGGAATGGGGAAGGTTTTGCCCCCTGGGCGCTGCGGGGCCGGATCTGAATAAGACACCTGCTACCAATTTACAGCCGAGTGTCTCGGGCGTTGATGGCTCAAGCGGCAAAGAACAACCGCTGGTGTTACGACTCTGTTTGCCGCAAAAAACGCGGCAGACTCCGCTCAAGATGACGGTGCAGCTTTCAGTTGCCTTCTTCACAGACGGAACACTCACGGCCTGGAGTTTCCTGAACCGTGCCGGTGCTATACTCACAAGGGCGGGAGCACGTCTGCGCCCGCATTTTCACGTTAGCCGAGGTTCCCATGTCAGGCCATTCCAAATGGGCCACAATCAAGCACAAGAAGGGCGCGCTGGATGCCAAGCGCGGCAAGATTTTCACCCGTTTGTTGAAGGAAATTGCGGTCGCAGCCAAGGGCGGCGGCAATCCCGACACGAATGCCCGGCTGCGCACGGCCGTCGCGGCGGCCAAGGCCGAAAACATGCCGGCTGACAACATCAAGCGTGCGATCCAGCGCGGCACCGGCGAGCTGGAAGGCGTGAACTACGAAGAGATCACGTTTGAGGGCTATGGCCCCGGCGGCGTGGCGATCGTGGTGGAGACGCTGACCGATAACCGCAACCGTACGGTGAGCGAGATTCGGCACGCCTTCTCAAAGAACGGCGGCAACCTGGGCTCCACGGGTTCAGTGCTGCACATGTTCTCAAAGAAGGGCGTGATCACGATTGACAAGCAGGCGGCGGACGAAGACGCGCTGATGAACATCGTGCTGGAGAGCGGCGGCGACGACCTGAACGACGAAGGCGATTCGTGGGAGATTGTCACCAATCCCTCTGCCTACGAGACCGTGCTGGCGGCGGTGAAGGCGGCGAAGATTGAGCCGGTGGCGAGCGAAGTTACGATGCTGGCCTCGACTTACACCAAGCTGGAAGGCCCGCAGGCCGCACAGATGGTCCGTCTGCTTGAGGCGCTGGAGGATTTCGACGACACGCAGAACGTGTACTCGAACTTCGACATGGACGCCGAGCAGATGGAGCAGGTGGCCGGCTAAGACGGAACCACCGGGAAGAACAGAAGGCCGCCCGGTTGTGGCGGCCTTTTCTTGGAACCTGCAATGCAGGATGAGAAGGGGAGACGTGAGTCGTAGCGCGAGAGTGTTCCTGTTTCTGCTGGCCACTGCGGCCTGCACGGTGGCGCAGACCGCGCCTAAAGCTGAGATCGCCGAAAACCCCGTCGCCCAGGTGCGGAATCTGCGCAGCTGGTCTTTTGGCCCGATTGCGAACTTTGGAACCGGCGTTGGTGATCGCTCAGACTTCAAGTTCTTTTTCGCGGGCGCACATGTGGGCAAGGTTCTGACGCCGGTGATGCACGCCGGGGCGCTCAGCGGGCAGTTTGAGTACGGAGCGGATGTGATTCCGTTCTGGCAGGCCTACACTCCGGCACCGCACACGGTGACGAAGACACTGGATGGCGTGGTGGAAACAGCGCAGGTGGGCGGCGGTACGTACACGGGCGCGAGTCTGACGCCGGTGATCTTCCGCTGGAATTTTGCGACGCGGGCAAAGCGCGTGCAGCCGTGGTTTCAGGCGGCAGGCGGGCTGATCTACACGTCGCACAAGTTTCCGCCGTCAACGCTGGTGGAGCATGGCACCGCGGGCGGTACGTCGGTGTGGAACTTTTCGCCGCAGGGAGGCGCGGGCTTCCACTACTTTCTGCGTCAGGGCCGGTCGATTGATTTCGGCGTGAACGCGCTGCATATTTCTTCGGCGTCACTGGGCGACAAGAACCCCGGCGTAAACGCCAGCATGCAATTTCAGGTGGGGTATTCGTTCTGGAAATGACCTCCAGCGGGCAGATCGTCGAATGCGTCCCGAACTTCGCGGAAGGGCGGGATGTGGCACGGATCGAGGCTATTGTGGCCGCGATGCGTGTGGACGGCGTGCATCTGCTTGACATGTCAATGGACGCGGGGCAGAACCGCTCGGTGGTAACGGTGGCGGGAACGCCCGCGGCCGTGGTGGAAGCTGCCGTGCGCGGCGCGGGCAAGGCTGTGGAACTGATCGACCTGACCCTTCAGGAGGGCGAGCATCCACGCATGGGCGCGGCGGACGTGATTCCGTTTGTGCCGATTGCCGGGATCAAGCTGGAGCAGTGCGTGATGCTGGCGCGGCAGGCGGGAGCGGCGATCTGGCAACGCTATGGCGTGCCGGTCTACTTCTATGAGGCGGCAGCATCGCGGCCCGACCGCAAGAATCTGGAAGAGGTGCGGAAGGGGCAGTTTGAAGGACTGCGCGATGCGGTGCGCAAGGAGGCAGCGCGGCGGCCGGATCTGGGCGGGCCGGGGCTGCATCCGACGGCCGGAGCGTGCGCTGTGGGCGCGCGCAAGTTTCTGGTGGACTACAACATCTACTTCGACTCCGCGGATGTGGCGATGGTGCGCGCCGTGGCACGTGAAGTTCGCGCAGCTTCAGGCGGCCTGAAAGGCGTGAAGGCGCTTGGACTGCTGGCGCAAGGGCGCGCGCAGTTGACTCTGAACATCACCGATTTTGAGGCAACGCCGATCTCGATGGTCTATGACGCTGTGTCCCGGATTGCATTGCGCCACAAGGCGATTCCAGTGGAGGGCGAGGTGATTGGGCTGCTGCCGGACGCTGCGTGCGAGCGCGAGAGCGAGTGGATGCGTCAATTAAGTGCGTTCGATCCGGAGACCAAGATTCTGGAGCGCCGTCTGGCGACACCGTTGACTTGGCCGGGTGCGGCGTAAGGGCGTGGGAGCGATCTGGCGCTCTGCACGTAAGTTTATGAAAATACAATGGATGCGTTCTGGCTCTGGATTCAGGCTGGGATCGGCGGAAACATACCGCCGGCACGGAGCGCGTTCGTGGAGGATGTCCTTGTTTAGAAAGTCTGTTCAGGGTTTGCTCTCTGTGGCGGCGCTTGTGGGCGCAGCTCTGCCTGCCTCTGCCGCGCAGCTGAACAACGACGCCCGTGCGGCCATTCCGCGCGAGGTGCAGCAGCTGGTGGTGGTCGATTACCGCGCCATGCAGGAGTCGCAGTCGGCCATGCAACTGCGCGAGCGCGTGATGCCGCCCGAGCTCAAGCAGTTTGACGACGCGCTCCGCAAGTCTGGCCTGAATGACAATCACGACGTGGACAGCCTGGCTTTTGCGTTGTACCGTCTGTCTGGCGCTACGGATCAGCTTGAGACGGTGGGCATTGCGCAGGGTCAGTTCGCGGTGGATGAGCTGGTTGCGAACTTCCGCCGGCAGCGCGTGCGCGCCACGGTGGTCCGCACTAACCGCATCTTCCCGATGGGCAAGACGGGGATGGTTCTGTGCTTTGTCGATGCGTCGACCATGGTTTTCGGCAGCATGACGGCGGTGAAGCAGTCACTGGACGTGCGTGACGGCATGGCGCAGAGCCTGCTGAACAACGGCACCATGATGGAAGAGATGCGCAACGTTGATTCAGACCCGCTGTGGAGCATTCTGGATGCGAAGGGCACCCAGACCATGATGCGCGGCGTGCTGGGCGAGGCTGGATCGGTGGCTGACTACGAGTCGGTGCGGAAGCGGCTGCTGGGCTCGTGGTACTCGATGAACTTCCAGCACGGAGTTCGATTCGACCTGACGCTTTCAACGGGCGACACGTTTGCCGCGGCAACGCTTTCGTCGCTGCTGAATGCGGCGGTGCTTTATCGGCGGGTGAGCGGCTCTGAAGCTGAAAAGGCGGCGATGGCCGAGACGGACGTTTCGTCGCACTCCGGCAGGCTGACTGTGCACTTTGCTTCGTCTGACGCGCAGTTCAACAGCCTGCTGCGGTCCACGCTGTTCCAGAGCATGGTGCGGTAGCTCGCCAACGCAATTTCAGGGAACTTTACATCACCCCACGGATGCCGATCCGTGGGGTGATGTGTTTTAGCTGGCCTGTGAGACTGGGGTATCCGCGCGGGGGCCGTGTGCGGAGCAAACGCGGTTGCGGCCGGAGCGCTTGGCGGAATAGAGGCACTCATCTGCGAGCTGAAGCAGCGATGCAGGATGCTGACCGAGCGCGGGAAGAGTGGTGGCGCAGCCGATTGAGACGGTGACATAGCCCGGAGGATTGGCGGCATGCTCGATCCTGCGTTCGCAGATGGCCAGGCGGAGCTGGTGCGCAATCTGCAGCGCGCCTTCCGCAGGCGTGGCAGGAAGAATGATCGCAAACTCCTCGCCGCCGAAACGCGCAACGAGGTCGCTGGCGCGTGTGACCACACTCATGGCGGACTCGGCAATCAGCTGAAGGCAACTGTCTCCGCGGAGGTGTCCGTAGGCGTCGTTGTAGCCCTTGAAGAAATCCACGTCGAGCAACAGCAGTGAGAGAGGCGTCTGCTCACGAAGACCGCGCCGCCACTCCTGCTGCATGCGGCGATCAAAGTGGCGCCGATTGGCCAGCCGTGTGAGCGGGTCGGTGATGGCGAGCGACTCCAGGGTGCGGTAGGCGTCACGCAACTGCTTCTCCGCGGCTTTGCGCTCGCCAATATCGCGGACGATGTTGAGCACTCCGATCAGTGCTCCCGTTGCGGGATCGTGGACCGGGCGGATATCGGCCTCGACCCAGATGTAGTCGCCATGCCTGGGGTGTACACGGCACTGGAGCAGCGATCCGGCACCGCCTTCGCGAACGTTTTTGACGATGGCAAGGGCAGCCGCGACATCGTCGGGGTGAACGAGATCCATGCTGCGGTGGCCGAGCACTTCCTCGCGCTTCCAGCCACCCCAACGGGCGGCAGAGGGCGAAACGTATGAGCGGCGGCCATCAAAGCCCGCAAGGATGATCACGTCGCGCACATTCTCCGTGATGAGGTTGTGCAGAAAGACCGTCTCCTTCAGCTTGCGCTCGGTGATGCGCAGCTCATCCACGACGGAGGAGACAGCGTAGATGATGAAGAGGCCCGCAATCATGAAGACTTGCATCTGAACGCTCGGGTTGGAGATTGTTCCCGGGAGGAAGGACTGCAGCACGAGCGGGCCGCGATCCTGAATGGTGGTCCACATGCCTTTGGCAGAGACCACGCTCAGGGCGATGGCTGCCCAACCCTGCCCCATCCGAAGCACCACAATCGTGAGCAGCGGGTAGATGGTGAAGAGCAGCAGAACGTGCTGGCCTGTGAAGGCGACGAATCCGACAGCGGCAAACAACAGCAAGAGAAGAACGTCGATTTTCGAGAGACGGATTTCGAAGAGGTTGGTGCGATAGATGGCCGCGAGCAACGGGGTGACGAGAGCCACTCCCAGCGCCTCAGCCGCGATCCAGCGCAGGAAACTGGTCATCGGGGGCATTCCGAACCAGAAATAAGCAGCCACGGAAAATACACCGGCAACGGCCGCGGGCATGCCAACTACGGCGATACCGAAGAATCGCAGAAGATAGCCGGGATCCGTGAAGCGCGGCAACCTGGCGGAACGGGAACGCAGGAACCATGCCGAACCCAGGGCTTCCGCCACGTCGAGCACGTTAAAGAGGAGATTCAGGGCCCAGGTCTGATGCACGAGATATGAGCCGACGGCCAGAGCCGCAAAGCCGACAGCGAGGACTGCTGGCCACCTCCAGCGGGGCGCCATCAGAAGATGGGTCAGAATGATGGCATTGGCGGCCCAGATGAGGTTCACGCCCTTGCCAACAACCGCGAAGCGATTTACGAACAGGATGGAGGCAATGACCAGCGCGGAGAACTGGACGTAGCGCGCAACATCCAGGAACGTGCGCCACGCACCGTGATTGAACCGACTACGGGCCCATCTGATTCGTTGTCGCACACCTGTCTCCGTATTCCTTATCGGAGCAAGCGGCGGAAAGACTAGAGCCTGCTATGAACTTTCCCGTGGTTCGGAAGGTTGCTAACAGGCTCTCTGCGGTCCGGTTTTCCTGGAGGGAAGGCTTTGGACTATTTCAGTGTCCTGCGGAGACGTCTGGTTGGAAATCAACTGCGCCGCCCTGGCGGAGGACGATGGTCAGACGGCCTGATTGATGCTCCTTGAGGTAGGAGCCGAAGGAACGGATCTGGGTTCCGGCGGCGTCTGTGTACTGAATCCGGACAGCGCCGGAGCCCCGCACCTGTATGGGGTAGCGCAGATCCGCACCGTCAGCAAGACGGTCTGTGCCGAAGCTTGCGCTGGGATAGTTGACTTCGAGGAGCTGAACGGAGTTGCCGCTGCGGTTCTCGACCGTGACATCAATGCGGGACGAATGGCACGCCGCAAGCGAGAGCGCAAGACAGAGGAACGTAAAAGATACAATCGCGCGTCGCGTCATTTCTGGCCGCTCTCCGTACCGGCAACTTTTTTCTCCAGACGATCGAGGCGCTTTGCCAGTTCCGGCAGGCGCTGGAAGAGCGTGACGGCGCGCAACCAGACACGGTTGTCAAAGCCCGGCGAGCCAGAGATCATTTTGCCCGGCGGAATGTCATGGCTGACGGCAGACTGTGCGGTGAGGATCACGCCATCGCCGACCGAGCAGTGGCCGGCGATGCCGGTTTGCCCAGCGAGAATTACGTTGTTTCCCACGACCGACGAGCCGGCAAGACCGGTTTGAGCGCAGAGCAGGGTGTTCTCACCCACATGCGAGCCGTGGCCGACCTGGACAAGGTTATCAATCTTGGTTCCCGCGCCAATCTGAGTGGCGCCGACGGTGGCGCGGTCCACGCAGGCGTTGGCCTGGATATCGACGCGATCCCCGAGGTGAACCGGGCCGGACTGCGGAATCTTGGTCCAGTGGCCAAGCTCGTTCTTTGAAAAGCCGAAGCCGTCTGCGCCGACGATGGCGCCGTTCTCGAGTGTGACGTGGTCGCCGAGGATGCAGTTCTCACGGACGACAGCGTGGGCATGGGCAAAGAAGTGGCTGCCAGCCTGCACGCCGGGGTAGAGCACCACATGGGGCAGGAGGGTGGCGTGGGGTCCGAGCTTCACGCCGGGACCTACGACGACGTACGCGCCGATGTGGGCTTCTGGGCCGATTTCAGCGGTGGGGTCAATGACGGCGGTGGGATGGATGCCGGGGGCGTAGGCCGGGGGCTGGTAAAAGAAGCCGAGGGCGCACGCGAAGGCATGATACGGGTTCTTGAGGCGGAGCGTGGCCGCTTCAATTTCCGGGAACTCGGGTTCAACGAGGACTGCCGCAGCGTGGGTCTTGCGTGCCAGGGCGCCGTACTTGGGGTTGGCCACGAAGGTGACGTCCGCTGGTCCTGCATCTTCAATCCCTTTGACACCAGTTACTTCCAGCTCCGCGTTGCCGCGCAGTTCCGCACCCAACCGGATTGCTAACTCGCCTAGTTTCATCGTTGGCATTGTATCGAAGATGAGCCGCGATGTGTCCCTCTTGCTATTCGGCGGCTTCCGGTGGAAAGAGTTCTGGCTGCTCAGCGGCGGCTGGGCGGCGGCGATGGCCGGAGCCGATGAGGCTGACGACCTCGAGTGTCTGGACTGCCGTGCGGGGGATGAAGATGCGCTGGGTGTTGGAGCGGGTGTCGGGTGGGGTGAGCAGCAGGCCGGGACCGTCGATGAGAGTGCGGTCGTTGGCGGCCAGTCCCTCCAGTTCCTCGCCGTCAGTCAGGGTGAGGCGCAGCCAAATGCCTGTGGCGCGGGGACGGACTGTAAAGTGCTTATGGAGAAGACGTTCCGGGTTGGCCGCGTCTCCTGAGGCCAGATCGCGGACGTAACATACCCACTTGATGGCGTCCCAGTTGATGGTGACGACCTTACCGGCGGTGTCCAGTAGTTCAAGCGCCGGAGCCGAGGGGAGAAAGGCACCGTTGGCGTAGCCGGCCACCCAGTCGCGGGTGAACTTGCGCACAATCACGGGCTTACGCGAGGAGGCCATTTCCCCGCATTGTCGCACGATTGGGCTGGCATGGGCGGAGAAACGCATCGCTTCTTGTGCAGAACTCTCTAGCCACGGGGCACAAAGTGTGTTAAGGTACTGGTTTGCAACCTCTGCCCGGGAACGCAATAAGCGTTTTTAGATCAGCGACTTGGCGTGGCAGGAGGGGGACGGAAGCAGGGAACGGATGCCAGACTACATTTACCTTCTCGAGAACCGCCTTTCTCGCGACCAGCAGCACGCCCTGCGTCAACTGCGGGACGTGGCGCGCGAGGCTGGGGTCATCCTTTTTTTGACCGGCGATGCAGTGCGTGATCTGACCAGCGGCCATGCTGTCCGCGACCTGGAAGTGGCTGTGCATGGCAATGCCCTGAAGCTGAAAAAGCCGATTGAACGGCTGGGCGGCAAGGTCTGGGGCGAGCACGAACCATCACGTACCCTCTATCTCTGTTTCCCCGGGACCGTGCGCGTCGATCTTGTGAGCACGCATCGGGTTGAGTACCCCAAGCCAGGCAAGGCGGTCTACCACGCGGCCTCAATCCAGGAAGATCTGCGGCGGCGCGACTTTACGGCCAACGCCATGGCCATCTCACTGAACGAGGGGTCGTTTGGCCTGCTGATGGACCCGCTGAACGGTGCCGCTGACATTGAGGCGCGTACGCTACGGCTGGTGTCCAATTACGGCTTTCTGGAAGAGCCGTCGCTCCTGATTCGCGCCACGCGGTACAAGGCGCGGCTCGGTTGGGAGCTGGACCCGCGCTCCCAGACGCGCTACGAAAACGCGCGCGAAGAGCGCGTGATTGAGGCTCTCTCTGACCACGCACGCAGCTTTGAGCTGGAGCAGATTGGTCACGAGGACGAGGCGCTGAAGGTGCTGCAGGCGCTGGAAGCGGACGGCTGGATGAACGTGCTTTTTCCGGCCTGGAGTGCAGCCAGGGCAGATGAAACCAAGCTGACAGCGCTGCATGAGCTGGCCGTGGATCTGCTGATGCAGGGCGTGCACCCGGATATGTCTGCCGCGCAGATGCAACTGCTGACGGCAAAGCTTCCGGCCAAGGACCTGGCCGCGCTGAAGAAGCTGATGCTGCGCTCGGGCTTTGTGGAGGAATGGAACGACCTTGACCAGATGGCTGCCGCTTTCCAGAAGGTGCTGCTGGCAAAGGAGAACCAGATTCCGTCGGCCCTGTACAAGCTGTTTACGAGCTATGATCCTGAAGCTGTGCTGTGGCTCGGCTTCACGTCAAACTCAGCGGCGGTAAAGGACCGTTATCAGCAGTTTCTGAAGGTCTGGCCTGAGGCTCGGCAGCGGATTCCTCACGCGCTGATGCAGGAGATGCGCATCACGCCGGAACTGGCGGGTTACAACGACCTTCTGCAGCAGATTTTCCTGGAATTGATCGACGGCAAGCTGACCACGGCAGAGGAGCAGAAGGCGTTCCTGGGGCCGTTCTCGCCTCCGGCGCCGCCTCCTCAGGTCACCGTGAAGCGCTCGCGCGCACGGCGCAACGTTGAGAAGGTCAAAGAGCGCTCGTATGAAGACGAAGACGAGAGCGATGAGGAGTCGGACGAGTCAGAGGATCTGGACGATCTTGGCGCTGACGACGAAGATCTAGACATAAAGTCCGACGAGGACGAGGAAGAGTCCGACGAGGAGGAGGCGAAGCCTGCTCCGGCCAAGCGCGCCAAAAAGGAAGAGGCCAAGCCTGCAAAGGCGGTCGAATCCAAACCCGTGAAGGCGCCGGAACCGCCGAAGGCCGCTGTGAAGACGGCCAAGCCTGCACCTGCTCTGAAGGAAAAAGCTGCTGCCAAGGTAGCGCCCAAGCCTGTGGCAAAGGCCCCAGCGGCAAAGCCAAAGGCTGCGGCTCCTGCCAAGAAGGCGGAGCCTGCGAAGGCCGCAAAAACGGCGAAGGTTGCAGTGAAGCCTGCGGCAAAGAGCGCGGCCAAGCCAGCGCCGAAACCGAAGGCCGTGGCCAAGCCGGTGAAGCCTGCCAAGCACGCGCCAGCGAAGAAGAAGCCTGCTGCAAAGCCGCTGAAGGCTGCGCACGCGGCCAAACCCGCAGCGAAGAAGGCCACGGGCAAACCGCAGAAGCACCGCTGATTATCGTGCGGGGCAGCGCTCGAAGAGCACTGCCTCGGCATGATATGGTCAGGGCATCCCGGAGGAAATTCGGATGTCTTGTGCGCGTTACCGTGCTGTGCTCACATGCCTGTGTTTCAGCCTCCTGCTGGCGGTGCCGGCTCTTGGCGCCAAATCCGCAAAGAAAGCACCTCCGGTGGCACCCGGCTACCGATTTGAGCGCGGCGGTTGGACGTACGTCCATTTGCAGGGCACACCCGCAGAGATCGGCTACCAGCACGGACGTTTGCTGGCGCCTGAGATCGCGGACCTGATCCGTGTCAACAAGATCGAACTGGAACACTCGACTCACCGCAACTGGGATTTTTTCCGTGATGCGGGGCGCAAGGTGCTGTGGCCGCACATTGAAGCCGAGTACCAGCAGGAGATTGAGGGCATTGCGCGCGGTGTCCGTGCACGCGGCTACAAGCTGGATGTGTGGGACATTCTGGCGCTGAACGGCGCCATTGAGTTGTCAGAGTATTACGTGCCGTGGCTCGACAAGAGCATGCACGCGGAGAATGCGCCGACGATTCATCCGCACGGGCGCTGCTCGGCGTTCATCGCGACGGGCAGCTATACAAAGGACGGCCGCATCGTTGTTGCGCATAACAACTGGTCAAGCTACGCCGATGGCGAGCGGTGGACGATTGTCTTTGATATTCAGCCGGCCCACGGACACCGCATGGTGCTGGACGGCGAGCCTGGCGTGATTACCAGCGAGGACGACTTTGGGCTGAATGACGCGGGGCTGATGATCACAGAGACGACAATCACGCAGTACGCGGGCTGGAATGGCGACGGCATTCCGGAGTTTGTGCGTTCGCGCAAGGCGATGCAGTATGCGGGGTCGATCGACGAATACATTGCGCTGATGAAGCAGGGCAACAACGGTGGGTATGCCAACGACTGGCTGATCGGCGACCGCAAGTCGGGCGAGATTGCGTATCTCGAGCTGGGCCTCAAGAACACGCCAGTCTGGCGCTCGCGTGACGGATATTTCATCAGCTCAAACTTTGCGCGGGATCCGGCTCTGATCAAGGAGGAGACGGACGGGTTCGACCCCACGAATCTGGCCAGTTCCCCTAATGCACGCCGTGTGACCTGGGAAGACAAGATGGCGCAGTCGAAGGGCAAGATTGATGTGGAACTGGCGGAGAAATTTCTGGCAGACCACGAGGACAGCTATCTCGGCAAGGAATTCGCGGGGGCTCGCTCACTCTGCGGCCACGTTGACCGCGACCCGAAGGGCGTGCCTGAGTGGGAAGATCCGCCGTTCTATCCAGATGGCGCAGTGACGGGCAAGGTGACCGACTCAGAGCTTGCCGCGCACCTGGGAATGGTGGGCCGGGCAGGGCACCCGTGCGGCGAAGATTTTCTGGCCGAGCCGTTTCTTGCCGCGCACCCGGAGTTCCACTACCTGAAACCCATTCTGAGGGACATGAAGGCTGGCCCGTGGACGACGTTCCACGCGGGGGAGACGATGTAGGAGTTGGCGCGACTGGGATGCAGTCTGGAAGGCCTGATCATACTGGGGAAAGTAATGCTCAGGGGCTGAAGCCCGCCGTTATTTCGGGCTCTTTGCGGCACGACTGAAGTCGTGCCTTGACACGAAGCTGCTGACGAAATGGTTTGTCAGCAAAGAAAAGCCCGCGGTGACCGCGGGCCTTTTTCATTGCTGGGTGAAGGCTTAGTAACGGCCTGCGCCGCGGCTGCGACCGCCGCCGCCGCTAGAGCCCTTGCGAGCCTGATAGCAGTCACGGCAGAAGACGGGCCGGTCGCCACGCGGTTCGAAAGGAACCGTCGTTGGCTGACCACAGCCTGAGCAGATCACGGGCGTCCCCTGCGAAGGAGCCGAGCGATAACCGGAGCCCCCCTGATCATTCTTTTTTGCCATACGGCACTGTTTGCAGCGTTTGGGAGTGGAAAAACCGCGTTCCTGAAAGAACGCCTGATCAGCAGCGGTGAACGTGAAGTCCTGTCCACAATCGCTGCAAGTGAGCTGAATATCTCCGGCCATGGGGTTTCCTCGTGTGGTGATTGTACCCTCCAAAGGGCTAATCACAAACAGCGATTATCTCTTAAGAAATAAAAAGATACAAGGTGCGGGGCTACCGCTCGGCTCCCATACTGGGCCATCGGAATGGGTAGCTGGAGGCAGACCCCAGACAGGGCGATTGTCTTGTACTGTTACGAGTTGGTGTGGGGACGGCGCTATGCTGGTTTCACCCAGCACTGATTCAAGGACGGCCAGGTTGCGGATTGCATTGCTTCTCACATCACTCGGCATTGGCGGCGCCGAGCTGCAGGTGGTCTCTCTGGCAGAGCGTCTGGAGGCTCGCGGTCATGCGGTGCTGCTGGTTACGCTAATGAATCCGTTGCCGGAAGAGTGGCCGACGCGACTGCCGGTGGTACGGCTGGGTATGAGGAAGACGCCGGCCGGCGTGGCTGCAGCGCTGGCGCGTGGCGTGCGGGTGCTGCGCGAATTCAAACCCGACATTCTGCACAGCCACACGAAGCATGCGAACCTTGCGGCTCGGTTTTGGCGGATGAGCGGCACGGTTCCACGGGTGCTTTCAACTCTGCATAATGTGCGTGAAGGCGGGCCGCTGCGGATGCTTATTTACCGCGCGACGGATCGTTATTCCGCGCATACGACTGCGGTTAGTGCTGCTGCGGCGGAGTCGTTTCTCCGTGCCGGCGCAGTTCCACGCGCAAAGTGCTCCGTGCTGACCAACGCGATTGACACGGACAGGTTCAAGCCGGACTCCGAGCGGCGTGTGCGGCAGCGCGCTCAACTTCACGCAGGCGATGGATTCGTTTGGCTGGCTGCGGGCCGTGCGGCACGGTCGAAAGACTATCCCAACCTGTTGCGTGCGTTTTCACACGTTGTCGCACAGGAACCTGCTGCTGAGCTTTGGATTGCGGGAGAGGGAACTGAGTCCTTGCCGCGCGCGAAAGGCGTCCGCACGCTCGGCCTGGTTCGCGACATGACCGGGCTGCTGGATGCTGCTGATGGCTTCGTCATGTCGTCGGCGTGGGAGGGCATGCCTCTCGCGCTGGGAGAAGCGATGGCGATGGAGAAGCCTGTTGTGGCTACGCGCGTTGGTGGGATTGAGGAACTGGCCGGAAACTGCGCTGTGCTGGTGGCACCGGCCAACGACGAGGAGCTGGCTGCGGCGATGCTGGCGACGATGCGTTGCTCTCAAGTGGATCTCGCGGAGAGTGGCCGCCGCGGACGAGAGCGGATTGTGGCGCATTTCAGCTGGGAGAGAAAGATGCAGGAGTGGGAAGCGCTCTATGCAACGCTGGCTGCGCAATGAAGCGTGGGCCACAGCAGAGTGCAGCCCACGCTTCATCGTGCTAGAAGGAGAACTCGGCCTGGAAGAAGATGCGGCGCACCGAAGAACTGGTGGGCGAAGCGAACATGCCGGACGCCAGGCTGTAGGAGTGTCCAAAACGGTCGCCTGCGGTCAGCTCTGAAGCTGAATTGCTCCACGTGGGAACAACTGTGCCTGAAGGCGTACCGTAGTCAACGTTGTTGAACAGGTTGAGTGCTTGCGCGCTGAACGTAAGGCTGTACTTGCGGTTGGTGCCCGCACCAAACATGCCGCGCGGAGGGCCTCCGCCACCGTTGAGCCCGCCGGGGCCAAGTCCGCCGCCTGGCCCTCCCCGACCGCCTCCCGGGCCGCCTGGACCACCGCGCATGCCGCTCTGACCGACACCTTCAGTCTTGGGGCCGATGCCGATGGCACGGCTGAGGCGAAGGTTGAGAGCGACTGCAGCCGGGCCGTTGGCAAGATTCATGCCGATCGGCGTGTAGCCTGCGTCCGGCATGGTGTCCAGGCAACCGAACGAGGTCTGCGCGTAGCGGGGATTGTCACTGTTGGCTGAGCAGAGAGAACCGTCAGCGGCGAGGCCGGGGCGATTGTTGTAGAAGTTGTCGCCGGTCAGGTCGTTGTTGGTGGTGATGTTGTAAGGCTTGCCGGACTGCGCAACGAGGAACGGATTGACGCGGATGTTCCACGGGGCGGTGATGCTCCCCATGAGGAACATCATGTTTGTGGAAGCGAAGGACGCACGGCCGTAATCCTGCGAGAGGTTGTAGGAGTTTGAAGCGGTGCCACCGGCTCCGTCAGTCTTTGCGCGCGTCCAGTTATAGAAGCCGAAGACGCTGAACTTCTGGTTGATGCGCGCATTCCAGTTGAGGATGACCTGATCCTGCTTGAAAACGGCTTCGGGATAGAACTCGTCGACGATGCCGAGCGAGCTGTCAGGCCGCGTACCGGTAAGCGTGTCGCTGCCGAACTGATAGGTGCCGGGCAGGTACGCGTTGGCGTCGCGCGTGACGAGCTGATGGACACCGAACGAGTGCAGGTAAGTTGCCGTGAGCGTGACGGACTTGGTCAACTGACGCTCGATGCTGGTGCCGAGCTGATGCGTGTAGGGCGCGTGGAAGTCGGGCGCGACACGCACGATGGTTGGCTGGGTCGTGGAAGAGGTTCCGCAAGTGGCCAGATCGATATTGTCCAGGCTCGTCGCGTCAAAACATGTGGGGTTCGTGATGGTGGTAACCGTCTGGCTGTTGGCGTTGCCACTCTTCCGTGTGGCCGACAGAATGTTGCTGACGCCGAAGCGGTCATAGAAGATGCCGTAGCCGCCGCGCCACACTGTCTTGGGCTGTGCGCCCTTGGCATGGCCGTCGAGCGCATAGGCAAAAGCCACGCGCGGAGCCCAGTCGTTGTGGTCTGCGATGTGGTTCTGCGACTCCCAGCGCAGACCACCGCTCACGGTGAGGAAGCGGTTTACCTTCCAGTCGTCCTGCAGGAAGAGCGCAGCGTCAAAGGCGTTGGCCTCTGCGCTGAGCGGACCCGTGGTGTAAGTAAGCTGGCGAGGCAGGGCGCAGGTGGCACTGGAACTGGTGCAGGCTGCGGCAATCTCTGCAAAGCTCATGCCGTTGGCCAGGTCTGCCTGCAACTGCTGATATGCAGCCGTTGATGCGAACGAAAAGCTGCCATTGAAGTTTGCATTGGTGGAACTGGCTGAGCGATCGTCGCGCAGGCGCATGCCAAACTTGATGGCCTGTGGTCCGGCAGACATCGTGGTGAGGTTCCAGAGCTCGTAGTGGTCGTCGTGTTCATTGGAGAACTGGCTGGACGCGCCGCCACTGATGAAGTAGCTGGGAACGCTGACGGTGGGCGCGCTGCTTACGGCCGTGCCGCTGTCCTGATTGCGCCGGTACTGAAAGCGCGTTTCATTGACGATGTGGTCGTTGACGATGAACGCGTCGCTGGCCTGGACGGTGTGTTCGATGGAGGTGGCTCCGGTGGCCTGGGAGGGAAGATCATAGACTGAGCCCAGCAGACCGCTCTCGTTTTCGCGCTCGAACTGATAGCGGAGCGTGAGGGTGTTGCGCGCGCCCAACTGCAGGTCAATACGCGGAGAGATGTTGGTGCGGACGCGCGGGCTGTAGACGCCGCCGGTGAGCGGCGAGCCATCGCCGAAGTCCGCCGTGTAGACATAAGCATCTGAGGTGTTGCGCTGCTGCACGCTCAAGAAAAAGGAGGCCGTCTTTGAGAGTGCGCCGCTGACGGAGCCGTTCAGCATGTAGCTGTGATAGCTGGGCAGGTTGGACGAAAACGGATTGCCCGTGTTGAACGACTTGTCATTGCCCATGGCGAAGAACTGGCCGTGCAGCTTGTCCGTGCCGGGCTTGGTGAGGATTTCAATGCGGCCATAGCCGAGCCGATCAAACTCGGCAGAGAAGGGGTTCTGGTTGATGCGGATTTCGCGGATGGCCGACTTGGGCGGCAGTTGGCCGCCGGTGAAGCCGTCGATGTAGATCTGTCCGCCGTTGGGGCCAGCGGAGGGACCGGCGAGGGCGCTGAGCTCGTTGGACAGCTCATCGGGATCGTCGGAGAGTGCGTCGAGGTCCTTATCCTTCAGCACGACGGAGTTTGCGTTGCCAGAGGCTTCGACACTGACAGCGGGCGACTCGTCTGTGACGACAACGTTCTGCTGCTCAACGGCGACGGCCATGGCGACATCGATGCGCTTGACCTGTCCGGCAGTGAGTGCGACGGACTGCGACTGAAATGGCGCGAAGCCGTCGTACGTCACGTTCAGGACGTAGCTGCCAGCCGCAAGTCCGCGGACCTCATAGGCGCCGGAGGCGTCAGCCCTGGCTGAACCCGCGGTTGCGCCTGCAGCCGTGAACACAGTGATCTGCGCGCCTGGGATCAGCGCGCCACTGGGGTCTGTAATGTGGCCATGCAGAGACGCCGTCGCGGCTCCCGGCGCGGCGGTTTGAGCGGTCGCGGCCGCAACAAGCGCGAAGGCAAGAGTCAGGTACGGCAGGAAGCGAAATCGCAAAGACACAACTCCTCACTTTTCTGTAAATCGGTCTGAATGCCGAGCGAGAATTCCGAAACAGATCGTTATTGAGCCGCGGCATCGCCGCCGCCGGAGCCCATGCTCCAGTTGGAAAGAAGATTGCTGCTGGCTTCAGGGGCCTGCAGAAGCGGTTCGACACCGGCGAGCAACGTGATCGCAGTGGCGTCGGTTGCGCCATCCGTGGCGACAATCATCACGGCCTCGCCCTTCTTGAGGTCGGCGAACTGAATGGATGGGGCACGGCTGAGCATCTGCTGCAGATCGCCATTGCCGTTGGGCGCGTGGCCAGCAGCGCCGAGCGGGGGAGCACCGGCTGGGGCTCCTGTTGGAGGTGCTCCGGCGGGAGGCGCAGGAGATGCGGCGTGCGCGTCTGCGCCGCTCTTCAAGCGGGTGGCGAGCGTCTGGGCCATGGTCTCAGGCAGTCTGTGCAATTGCGCGTCGGCGGTGACGTGGACGGTCACCTGCTTCTTGCTCTGAAGATCCTTGATGACGAAGGTGGAGGCTGCCGTGTCAAGCGATGCGATGGTGCCGGAGAGATTGCGGAAGCTGCCGGAGATGACTTCAACGGCTGCAACGTTTGCGCCGTCAGGGCTCTTTTCGCCGCGGGCGCGGAGCTGATCGCCGGACTGGATGGAGGCGATGGGGGCGGGCTGCGCGAGGTCATAACGCACGGATGCCGGAGCGTAGCGCTTGAGCACGGTTTCTTTGGAGACGTGGACGGTGACGGTGTGGGCCGTGGCTCCGGCGCCGCTGGTGATGACGATGGAGCCTGCGGCGGTGTCCACGCTCTTGACCAGGCCGCCAACGCCGGTCTTCTGCCAGGCTTCACGCTCCTGCTGCTGCTTCAGCGCCACGTCAGCCTGCTTGATGGTGATGACCTGTAGAGCTTGCGGGGGATTCGACGCGGGATCAAGGCGCACCAGAACGCGATCGCCGGTGGTGAGATCGATGAGGGAGATGTCGACTGCCGCGCTCAGATCATGCTGCCCGGGAGCCACGCGCTTGAGCGACGCCGAAGAAGGAACCTGTACCTGGTGGACTTCACCGGCGTCGGTCTTCACGGTCAGCGTGTCACCGCTTACGGCGGTGAGCGTGCCGACATAGCGCGTTGCGGGTGCCTGTGCGGACAGAGCGGCAAGGCCCAACGCCAGGACGAAAAGTGCGAACAGCCGATGCATCTGAGGTACGATCTTCATTCTTGTCAGCTTCCCCCCGGGCACGGCCCGGTGTTTGGATTGTCGCGAATCCATTTTGGTAGACGAAAACGGTGCGGAAAAAGTTGAATGCGGTTGCGGGTCTGGATGCGACGCGCGTCATGGTGCGACGGAGGCCGTTTCCAGAAAAGTAAATGCGCCCGATGCGGATGGGGTCACGTCTGTGAGCCGGCGGCTGTGCACAACGACTGTGTCCTTATACCAGAGATTGATTGCGGGCAGGTCTTGCGCGAGAATCTGCTGCGCCTGGGCGTAGTCTGCGCGGCGGCGCGCAGTGTCTGTGCTGGCGGCTGCATCGTCAAGCAAGGCGTCGAGTTGCGGGTTGGAGTAGTGGCCGCGGTTGGCACCTTTTGGTGAAAAACGCGCGGTGGAGAAGGCGTAGCTGAAGATGTCGGGCTGTTCGTTGCCGCCGATCCAGCGCAGGGAATACATCTGGAATGCGCCGCGCGTCACGTCTGCGTAGAAGGTGGCGAATTCGTTGCTGCGCAGGTCGAGCGCGATGCCGACACGCGCGAATTGCTGCTGCAGGACTGTGCCGAGCAGGCGCGTGTCCTCGTCGGTGCTCATCTTGAAAGTGAGATGGAGGCGCGTGCCGTCAGAGCGGCGCGGATAGCCTGCGGCATCGAGCAACTGCGCCGCGCGTGCGGGATCGTAGTTGTAGCGCGCCACGTCGCCGGTCCAGGCCCAGTGCGATTCCGGGAGGAGGCTTGCGGCCGGGCGCGCGTGGTCGCCGAGGAGCGCATGAATGATTGTGCTGCGATCAATGGCGCAAGCGATGGCTTGGCGTACACGCACGTCGCGGAGCACGGGGTCGCGGAGGTTGAACGCAAGGTACTGAATCTGCGTGCCGGGCTGTGCGTCGATGACGAGATTGGGGCGGCGCGCGAGCTCAGGTAGCGCGTCCATGGGGAGCGAGTTGACTTCGACATCGCCGGAGCCTTTTTGAAGCTCGAGTGCCTGCGTGATGGCGTCAGGCACGACGGCGAAGCGGACGCGCTGGATGTGCGGCACGATGCGCCAGCTGGCGGTGTTGCGCTCAATCAATACGTCCTGATCAATCTGCTGGCTGACGAAGCGGAACGCGCCGGTGCCGATGGGGTGACGCCAGAACTCGCGGCCGCTGCCTGCGGGCACAATGCCCATGGCTCCGGTGGAGAGGTTGGTGAGCAGGAAGTTGTCTGGCTTGCTGAGATGGAAGACGACGGTTTGCGCATCCTGCGCGACGACGCTGGTGACGGCGGCGTAAGTGGCGGCCTTGGGCGTGACGATGGCGCCGGTGCGCATGGAGTCGATGGTCCAGACCACATCGCTTGCGGTGAGTGGGCGGCCGTCATGGAAGCGCACGCCGGGGCGCAGATGGAAGACGTAGGTGAGCGGGTTGGGCTGCTCCCAGCGCTCCGCCAACGCGGGCGTGAAGCGGAAGTTTGCGTCGCGCGCGACGAGCCCATCGAATAGAAGTGCGTCAATGTGCTGCGACTGTGCGTCTGTACCGACGCGCGGATCGAGATTGGCCGGGCTGCTCTCAATGAGGAAGACGACTGTGGCCGGATCGCGCGGCGCGGTGCGGCAACCGGCGAGCACAAGCGCAACGAGCATGAGCGCAAGGCTACGGCGCATAAGTCACCTGGCCGAGGATGACAGGCTTGCGCGCGCCTGTGGCGGCGGGAACGTTGGCGGGGAGATGATGCCAGGTTTGCCACGCGAGCAGCGCGAAGGCTGCGGCCTCTTTGGCTTCCGCGGGAAGACCGAACTGCTCGCTGGCGGCAAGCTCGCAGCCAAGCGGAGCGAGGCGCGCGGCAAGCATGGCCATGAGCGTGGCGTTGCGTGCGCCGCCGCCGGAGACGATGTAATCGACCGGACGGCCCTTCATGCGGGGATGCGCGAACTGGCGATAACTAAGCGCGATGGATTCGGCAGTGAACGCGGTGGCCGTGGCGAGCGCGTCTTCAGGCTGCGTGCTGTGGCGGTGACACTGCGCTAGAAATTTCGCGGCGAACTCTCGGCCAAACTGCTCACGGCCCGCGGTGCGCGGCGGCTTGAGTTTGAAATAGGGGTGGCGCAGGGCTGCTGCGAGCACGGGCTTGAGGACGGAGCCGCGTGCGGCGAGGTAGCCGTTGCGGTCAAACTTTTTGCCGAAGAGTTCGAGGGCTAGCGCGTCGATGATCATGTTGCCCGGGCCATTGTCGAAGGCGAGGACATCTGCGGCGCTTGCGGCGGCGGGGATGGCGGTGAAGTTGGCGATGCCGCCGATATTCTGGAGCACGCGGCCACGGCGGGCGTGTGCGAACTGAACGAAATCAAGCAGAGGAACGAGCGGCGCGCCTTGACCGCCAGCGAGCATGTCGGCAGGGCGGAAGTTGGAGACGACGGGACAGGCGACGGCGGCGGCGATGGATGCTGGCTCGCCGAGCTGCCATGTGCATGCAAAGCGGCGCGCGATGTACGGCGCGGGCGTTGCCTGGTGATAGAGCGTCTGGCCGTGGCAGCCAACGAGATCAATGTGCGCGCGATGCTTCTTTGCTGTGGCGGTGACGGCTTCCGCATAGGCGAGGCCAAGGCGCCAGTTGAGACGCGCGAGTCCTGCTGTGGAGATGGCAGTTGCGTTCATGGCGGCGAGGACGGAGCGGCGCAGTACCGGCGGGTACGGAAATCCTTCGTGCGCGACGAGCGAGAGCGTGGGACGCTGGCGGCCGGGCGCGATGCGGACGAGGGCGACGTCAATGCCGTCAGCGGAGGTGCCGCTCATGACGCCGGCGACGAGCATGGATTTGGATTTCATGAGGCCTCTGCGGGTGAGGAGAGACGGGGCGTGACGGCGTCGGCTTCACTGCGGGCGATGCGCTCGCGGAAGCGGTCGATGCGAGTGCGCAGCGTGTCGAATTGCTTGGCAGTAAGCGGACGCGCGGGCGGCGCGGCGTAGAGGCGGGCGCGTTTGCGCTGGACCTCACGAGCGCGGGCGAGGATGAGCTTGCGGAAGGCGGCGGAGCGCTCGGCTTCCGCGAGAAGCGCTTCATAGGTGCGGAGCACGAGCTCGGGGCTGCGGCAGATTTCTACGAGATCGGTACCGGCGCGGAAGGCTGCTACGGCGGCTTCGTCGAGCGGCATGAACTTGAGGATGCCACCCATTTCGAGATCGTCGGAAAGAACGAGACCGCGGTAACCGATGCGCTTGCGCAGCACGGAGGTGATCCAGTAGGCGGACGCGCTGGCGGGCGTGAGCTTGCCCGGCGTGGCGGGGAAGGCCGCGTGGTTGGTCATGATGATGGGCATCGCCGCGTGCAGGGTGCGGTAAGGCGCGAGGTCCTCTGACCAGAGTTGGTGCGTGGCGCGCGCGATGGTGGGGGTGACGAAATGGGTGTCACCGCCAGCGCCGCCGAGGCCGGGAAAGTGCTTGCCGCAGCCGACGATGCCTTCCGCGGCGAGGCCTTCAAGAAAGGCGCGCGCGTAGTCGATCACCTCGGCTGCTGTTGCGCTGGCGGTGCGGCTGCCGAGGACTTCGGCGGCTTCTGGCAGGCCGAGATCGACGACGGGCGCGAGAGTGGTGTTGAAACCGAAGGCGCGGACGGCACGGGCGATGAGTACGCCGTGCTCCTGCGCGAGTGCGGGGCGTGCGAGCTTGCGCATGGCGGCGGCGACGGCCTGCGCGGAGGGGATGGGCGCGAGAGCGTCGCGGAGGCGATTGACGGTGCCTCCTTCGACATCGACGCAGCGGACGGCGTGTGGTGCGGCGAAGCCTGTGGCTTCATCAAGCAGGGCGCGGGTCTGCGCGGCGTCGGTGATGTTGCGCTTGAAGAGGATGACGCCGCCGGGGCGGATGAGGCGCAGCCACGAGCGCTCCATTGCGGAGAGCTCTGGCGCGCCAAGGCCCACAACGAGCAGGCTGCCGACGGCGTGGCGGAGAGTGGTGGTCATGCCTTTTCCTTGAGCTCCTGCTGGAGTTCTTCGAGGAGGTTGAGCGCCTGGAGGGGCGTGAGGGAATTGACGTCGACGGCTTCAAGGCGGTCGACGATGCGCTGCGAGAGCGGCGTAAAGATGGTGAGCTGCATGGGCTCGGGCTCGGCGGTTTCCACCTGTACGCTCTGGCGCTCCTGCTTTTCATGCTGGCGGAGAATGTGGCGCGCGCGCTCAATGACGGCGGCAGGCAGGCCTGCGAGTTTAGCGACCTCAATGCCGTAGCTCTTGCTGGCGGCGCCTGGCTCGATGGAGTGCAGAAAGACGATGCCGCCCGCGCCCTCTTTGACGCCGACACGGAGATTGCGGACGCGCTTGAGCTTTTCAGCGAGCATGGTGAGCTCGTGGTAGTGCGTGGCGAAGAGCGTGCGCGCTTGCGTTTCCGCGTGGAGATATTCGACCGTGGCCCAGGCGAGCGAGAGGCCGTCAAAGGTGGCTGTGCCGCGGCCCATTTCGTCGAGAAGGATCAGCGAGCGCGCGGTGGCGGTGTTGAGGATGGTGGCGGTTTCAGTCATCTCCACCATGAAGGTGGAGCGGCCGCGCGCGACATTGTCACTGGCTCCGATGCGGGTGTAGATGCGATCGACGAGGCCGAGACGGAGGCTTGCGGCGGGCACAAAGCAGCCCATCTGCGCGAGCAGAACGAGCATGGCGGCCTGGCGGAGGTAAGTGCTTTTGCCGCCCATGTTGGGGCCGGTGATGAGCAGCAGGCTGGGGCCTTCCTCGCCCGCGTTGAGGTAGAGATCGTTGGCGATGAAGCGGCCCTCGCGCGTGTCTTCAAGCCACTGCTCGATGACGGGATGGCGTGCGGCGGTGGCTTCAAGAACGGGGTCCTCGACGAGCACGGGGCGCACATAACGGCGCGCGGCGGCGAGGTGCGCGAAGTTGGCGAGGAGGTCGGCTTCAGCAACGGTGGCGGAGGAGCGGCGGATGCGGCCTGCGGCCTCAAGCACGAAACGGCGCAGCTCGGCGAAGATGCGGCGCTCGATCTCTGTGGAGCGGTCGTGCGCGGTGAGGATTTTGCGCTCGTACTCCTTGAGTTCGGGCGTGGTGAAGCGCTCAGCGTTGACGAGCGTCTGCTTGCGTTCGTAATCGGCGGGAGCGGCCGCGAGGTTGGCCTTGGTGATCTCGATGTAATAGCCGAAGACGGAGTTGTAACGGACCTTCAGCGAGCCGATGCCGGTGCGCTGGCGCTCGCGCTCCTCAATGGCTGCGATCTGCTGGCGGCCAGTGGAGGAGATGGTGCGCAGGTCATCGAGTTCGGCATCGACGCCGGGTGCGATGACGCCGCCATCGGCAAGCGTGAGCGGCGGCTCGGGAACGAGCGTGGCTGCGATGCGCGCGGTGATGTCGTCGAGCACGTCAAGCCGCGCGACGAGATCATGCCAGAGCGGCGCGGTCATGGCGCTGAGCGCAGTGCGCAGGCCGGGAAGATGCGCGAGGCTGGCGGCGAGCGAGCGAACGTCACGGGGACCGGCGGAGTCGAGGCTGAGGCGGGCGAGAAGGCGCTCGAGATCGAGAATGCCGTCAAATGCGCGGCGAATCTCCTCGCGCTTCAGCAGGTCGACGACGGCTTCGGCGATGGCTTCATAGCGGGCTTCGATGGTGGCGCGGTCAACGAGCGGGCGGAGGATGGTGGCGCGAAGCAGGCGCTTGCCCATGGGGGTCTGGCAGTCGTCGAGCGTGCGGAAGAGCGTGGCGCGGTCGTCTGCGCCCTGAAAGAGCGGCTCGACAAGCTCGAGATTGCGCACGGTGACCTGGTCCAGCTCGAGCGCGGTGGAGTGCTCCTGAAAGCGCAGCGAGTCGATGTGGAGGGCTTCGTTCTTCTGCGTGGTGCGGACGTAATGAAGCACGGCTCCGGCGGCGATGGCCGCAGGCTCATGGTCGACGAGGCCGAAGCCCTCAAGCGACTTGACCTTGAGCTGACGCTCGACGAGGGGCACGGCGAAGTCGTGGGTGAAGACCCAGTCTTCAACGCGGGTGCGGGCTGGGATGCGCTCGAGCGGCTCGGGAATTTCAGCCGAGGCGGGGAAGAGAACCTCACTGGGCGCGGCCAGCAGCAGATGCTCGACGGCCTGCGCGCGGGCCGTGGCTCCGGCAAACTCGGCGACGCGGAATTCGCCGGTGGAGACGTCGAGCAGGGCGAGGGCGGCACGGCGATCGGAAGATTTGCTGCGCGGATCGGACTCGAAGAACGCGGCGAGGAAGTTGTTCTGCGCCTGGTCGAGAGCGGCGTCGAGCGCGGTGCCCGGTGAGAGAACACGGGTGACTTCGCGGCGGACGATCTTCTTGGTGAGCTTGGGGTCCTCCATCTGGTCACAGATGGCGATGCGGAAGCCGCGCCGGAGCAGGCGCGCGAGATAGCCCTCGACGGCGTGATAGGGGACGCCGCACATGGGCACCTGGCGCTCGCGATCGCGGGCGGTCAGGGTCAGTTGCAGCTCGCGGCTGGCAACGACGGCGTCATCGTAAAAAAGCTCGTAAAAGTCGCCCATGCGGAAGAAGAGCAGCGCGTCAGGATTTTCCTGCTTGGCTGCCGTCCACTGGCGCATAAAGGGTGTAAGTTCATGCTTTTCCTTGCCGTGCGCGGCAGGGGCGGGTGCTGCGGCACTTTCGGGCGAGGGAAGCAGGGAGGCGGATTGGGGATCTTCTGAAGGCACAGTCGATTACCAGATTAATCGCTCAGGCTGTGGAGCGGTGCGCAAGGGGAGACGCGGCGGCTATTTGAGGCGTTCAGGTGATTTGCATCACAGTATACTGAGAGGCAAGGCTTTAAGGTTAACTACGGAATGCATTTGCTTTGGCTACGAATCGCGGCGCTGCTCTACGCAGCAGCCAGTTTCGCCATCTTCCCCGCGGTGCTCCAGAAGTCCGAGCGTTGGCGCAGCTCGGCGGTCCACCTGGGGGGACTGGCGTACCTGTTCCATTTTGTGTCCTGCGTGGAGATGCTGGTGCAGGCGCATCGCTGGATGCCGGTGGGTGCACGCGAGGCCGAGTCGCTGCTCGGGTTCCTTGTGGCGTCGCTGTTCTTTCTGGCGTGGTGGCTGTACGACGCGCTCTCGCTGGGCATCTTTGCGCTGCCGGTGACGCTGTTTCTTGTCTTTGTGCCCGCGCTGGGCCCCTCAGGCTACACGTTTCCGTCGCAGGGTGTGCGGAACAGTTGGCTTGTGGCGCACATCGCGGCGCTGCTTGCGGCGTATGCCGGGCTGGGATTCAGCCTGCTGGCCTCTGTGCTCTACCTGGTGCAGGAGAAGCGGCTGAAGGCCAAGTTGAAGGCTTCAACCGAGGCGCGGTGGGCGCTGCTGGACTGGCTGCCGCCACTGGACACGCTGGAGCGGTTGGCGCATGCGATGCTGCTGTTTGGCTTCCCGTGCATGACGGTTGGTCTGCTGCTGGGCGCAGTGCTGGTGCAGGAAACCTCACTGGGCGCAGCATATTTTCTTGATCCAAAGGTATTGGCTTCGTTTGGCTTATGGGTTCTCTACGTCTTGTTACTGTTCCTGCGGCATACGGCCGGGTTGCGCGGCCGGCGCGCCGCGTATCTGTCCGGTGCCGTGCTGGCGCTGATGCTCGGTGTATGGGCCGCCAACTTGATCAGCCATGTTCACAGGTTTGGTGCCCTATGACGCTGGCGATCATCGGCATCAACCACAAGACGGCGCCGCTGGATCTCCGCGAGAAGGTGGCGATTGCGCGCGACGAACTGCAGGAGACGACGCGTGCGCTGGCGGCGATGCCGGGCGTCTCAGAGTGCATGATCGTTTCGACGTGCAACCGCGTGGAGATGCTGGCGGCAGTTGAGTCCCCTGAGACTGACCTTGCGCAGTTCCTGGAGCAACAGTTCGGCATTGATGCGCACGTCATCGAACCGCATCTGTATCGCCACTACGGCCGCGATGCGGTGAATCACGTATTCCGCGTGGCGGCAAGCCTGGACTCGATGGTGGTGGGCGAGGCTCAGATTCTGGGCCAGGTGAAGGAAGCCTTCGCTGTGGCGCGGGCCAGCGGCACGGTGGGCTCGGAACTCGACCACCTGCTGCAAGGTGCGTTTTCAGCGGCGAAGCGCGTGCGCACGGAAACAGAAATCGGCTCAAACTCAGTCTCGATTGCTTCGGTCGGCGTTGAGCTGGCACGGAAGATCTTCGGCTCGCTGCAGGGACGCACGGTGTTCCTGGTGGGCGCTGGCAAGATGAGCGAGCTGGCGGCACGGCATCTGGTGCAGCAGGGTGCGGGCACAATCCTGGTAACGAATCGCACGACGGAGCGCGCGCGGCAACTGGCCGAGCCGTTTCACGGGCGCGTGATTCCGTTCGACAAACTGCACGAGGCAGCGGCGGAAGCAGACATCATCATCAGCTCGACGAGCGCGCCGCACGCCATCTTTACGCGCGAGCAGGGGCAGCAGTATCTGCACAAACGGCGGAACCGGCCGATGTTCTTCATCGACCTGGCCGTGCCGCGCGACGTGGATCCGGCGATGAACAAGCTGGAGGGCATCTTTGTTTACGACATCGATGACCTGCAGCAGGTGGCCGCTTCTCACATGGAAGAGCGCAGCCGCGAGGCGAGCGACGCCGAGGCGCTGGTTGCCAATGAGGTGGAGCGGTTTGAGCAGCGGCAGCGCACGGTAAATGCCGCGCCAGCGATTGTGGCGCTGCAGCGGCAGGCGGAGGAGATTCGCCAGAACGAGCTAAAGCGCATGCACGCGCGGCTGGGCGTACTGACGGACGAGCAACTGGCGGCGGTGGAAGCACTGACGCGCGGGCTGGTAAACAAGTTTCTGCATCCACCGATGCAGGCGCTGAAGCAGGCTGCGCGCGACGACGACCCCGTTCGCATGGAAGCGCTCTGCGAGACATGGTCGCTGCCCTCCATGACGGACGAGGCGACGGCGACGAACGAGACACAGGCAACATCGGTTGACGAACCGCTGGTTCGCGCCGCAGGAGGCAAATGAAACTCCGCATCGGCAGCCGCGGATCGCAGCTCGCGCTCTGGCAGGCCAATCACATCTCGGCGCTCTTGCGCGCAGCAGGACACGAAGTCGAAATCGAAATCATCAAGACGACGGGCGACCGCCTGCAGGAAGTGACGTTTGCGCAGGTGGGCTCGAAGGGCATGTTCACCAAGGAGATTGAGGAGTCGCTCGCTGCGGGCACGGTCGATCTGGCGGTGCACTCGCTGAAAGATTTGCCGACGGAGCTGCCTGCGGGCTTTGCGCTGGCGGCTACACCGAAGCGCGTGGATCCGCGCGACGTTTTTGTTGCGGCGAGGTATGCGAAGCTGGCCGATCTGCCGCAGGGTGCGCGCGTGGGTACGAGCAGCCAGCGGCGGCGCGCGCAGTTGAAAGCGCTGCGGCCGGACATTGAAGCCGTGGAGTTCCGCGGCAACGTGGACACGCGGCTGCGCAAGCTGGGCGAGGGCCAGGTGGATGCGATTCTGCTGGCCGCGGCCGGGCTTGACCGTCTGGAAAAGACGGAGTGGGTACGCGAGCGGTTGGAGCCTGCGCAATTCTGTCCTGCCGCAGGGCAGGGTTCGCTGGGCATTGAAACCCGGCTCGGCGACGAGGCGACGATTGCGGCGCTTGCGTTTCTGGACGATGCCGCGACACGCTTTGCGGTGACGGCGGAGCGCGCTGCGCTGGCTGCACTGGGTGGTGGGTGCCAGGTGCCGATCGGCGTGCATTGCCGGCCCGTGGATGCGACGACGGACGAGATTTTTGGCGTGGTTGCTGCGCCGGAGACGGGCAAGACGATTCGCGTGTATCACAAGGCTGAGCGCGGTTCGGTGACGCCGGAGGCGCTGGGTGCGCTGGCGGCACAGAAGCTGCTGGATGCGGGCGCTGGGCCGCTGCTGGAGGCTGTGGGCGGAGCGGTGAAATGATGGACGGGGCCGGCCGCCGCGTTCTGGTGACCCGTGGCGCGGGCCAGGCCTCAAAGCTCAGTGACGGCTTACGGGCTGCGGGCTTTCTTCCTGTTGAAGTTCCTGTTCTTGAGATTCAGCCACCGGCGAGTTATGACGCGCTGGACGCTGCGGTGCGCGCGCTTGGCTCGTATGCGTGGCTGGTGCTGACCAGCGCGAATGCGGTGCGTGCTCTGGCGGAGCGGGCGGCGGTGTTGGGCGTTGCGCTCAATGGATGCGGGAGCCTGCAAGTCGCTGCGGTGGGTCCGGCAACTGCGAGGGAAGCCGAAGCGCGGGGACTGCACGTTGCGTTGCTGCCTGAGTCGTATGTGGCGGAGAGTCTCGTGGAGGCGCTGGCGGAGAAGACGCGCGGGAAGCGTGTGTTGCTGGCGCGGGCGGAGACTGCACGGGATGTGATTCCCGATGCGCTGCGTGCCGCTGGTGCGGAGATCGGCGTGGTGGACGCGTATCGCAATGGCATTCCGGAGGCGTCGCCGGAGTTGCTGCGGGTTGCGCTGGCGGAGCCGCTGGCTGCGGCTACGTTCACGAGTTCTTCGAGCGTGACGCACCTGAAAGCAGTGGCAGAGAGCGCAGGTGTTGCGTTTCCGCTGGCGGGAGTGGCGGCTGTGTCGATTGGGCCGGTGACGAGCGCTACGCTGCGCGAGGTTGGATGGGTGCCGGCGGAGGAGGCAGCGCCGCATGATATTGCGGGGCTGGTTGCAGCGGTATCGAAGCTGCTCGCTTGCTAACTTGCGAATGCGCGCAGCGCGGCTAAGTCGAATAGCCGTACTGGCTCCGCGGCTCCCAAAAGAAGCTCTTATCGGGTCAGGACTGCTCCCTCAGGGGCTAAAGCCCACATTGGTTTAGCGGGCGTTATTGGCACGGCTAAAGCTAAAGCCGTGCCCTTTCAAAACTTCGACTTATTGCAGAGGTTCCCTTGGGCAAAATCCGAGTGACCTTGCCCTGGTTGAGAACGCCGAAGATGGCTTCTATTCAAGAGAGAAGCCACTGAAGGGGAGTGCCCCTGATGACAGCAACTCGGATTTTGCTTTAGCTCTGCCACGTCTTGTCTTCGGAGTGGCAGAGAGTTTCCAGATTGCACTTGTCGCACTTGGGTTTGCGGGCGTCGCAGATCTGGCGGCCGTGGTGGATGATCTGGTGTGAGAAGCTGATCCAGCGCGCGTGCGGCAGAATCTTCATCAGCTCTTGCTCGACCTTTTGCGCGGTATCGCCCTTGGCGAGCGAGAGGCGGCGGGCGATGCGGAAGACGTGGGTGTCGACGACGACGCCTTCGGCTTTGCCGAAGCAGACGCCCAGGACCACATTCGCGGTTTTGCGCGCTGCGCCGGGGACGGTGATCAGTTCGTCGAGCGTTTCGGGCACCTTGCCGTTGAAGTCTTCGCTGATGCGCCTGGCTGCGCCGAGGATGGACTTTGCCTTGTTGTGGTAGAAGCCGGTGGTGCGAATGAGTTCTTCGAGCTCCTCGATCTTCGCTTTCGCCATCGCCTGCGGGGTGGGGAAGCGCTTGAAGAGCGCAGGCGTGACCATGTTCACGCGCACGTCGGTGCACTGCGCGGAGAGGATCGTGGCGACGAGGAGTTCCCACGGGGAGCGGTGCGTGAGCGCGCACTCGACGTCGGGGTAGGCTTCGTCGAGGCCCTTGAGGATGGCGGCGATGCGCTCGGGGGCGAGGTCTTTATTCGCGGACTTGGAAGCTGCTTTCTTGGTCGACATTGCGATCCCCCTGCGAGCATCGTACGTCCCTGTTTCCCAGGTCTCAAAAGCGAGACCTGGGGCACCCATGTTCGTGCCGGGGTGAGAGTGGCTAAGCAAGCATTGTGCGATCCCACCCTAGCCGCAAAAGTAAAAGCGCGGCGAGGGTGGGGCACCCGGTTTCGTTGCTTTTCCAAGGCTCAAAAAGAGACATGGAGAAACTGCGAAGCATCTTTCAGGGGCTAAGGCCCCCACTTCAACAGCTCGGATTACGGCACGACTAAAGTCGTGCCCTTTCACAAAACAACTGCGAATTACCGCTGTTCAGCACGATACGCATGCCCCAAGCGATCAGGCCAGTTTGCCGTTGAGCCAGTTGGGGAGGTTCTCGAGCTGAAGGCGGAGGGCGAGGAAGAACTGGCCGAAGAGGCCGTAGACGGCGCTGACTTCGTCGAAGCGCATTTCGTAGATGAGCTTTTTGAAGACGACCGGATCGTCTGCGAAGAGGTCCACACCCCACTCCCAGTCATCCAATCCAATTGACCCGGTGATGATCTGCTTGACCACGTCGCCGTAGCGGCGGCCGATCATGCCGTGGTCGTGCATCATGTGTTGGCGGTCGGCGAAGGGCACGGTGTACCAGTTCTTGTCCTCGGCGCGCAGGCGGTCCATGGGGTAGAAGCAGAGGTACTTTGCGTCCGGCACAGCGGGGTAGAGGCGCGGGGCCATGGCGGTGGAGGCGCGGTCAAGCGAGGCCTTCACATCGGCGTCCCACTCGGGGGTGTGCGGCGTAAGGCCCTTGGCGGCGGCGGCTTCCCAGGTCTTGCGGCTGGACTCGTAAAGACCGAGTTCGACGACGGAGACGTAGGAGTGCTTGAGGTCGAGATAGTCGTAAAGTTCAGTCTGCGCGAGGTCGAGCTCGACCTGGTTCAGCTCTTCAAAGTTCGAGCGGAAGTGGACGAGGATCAGATCGCCCTTGTGGCCGAGTTCGGAGAAGACAGCGGTCTGCACGGGCTTACCGGCCTCGGCGCGCTCAAGCTTCTGGAGTGCGGCGACGGCCTCGGCGGTGATGCGCGCGCGGTCAGCCTCGGCGAGTTTGCGCCAGCGTGCCCAGTCGAACCGGAAGAACTGATGGAGTACGGCGGAACCTTCAAGCGTTAGGGGAACAGGGGAAAAATCAGACAAGATGATCACCTCGTGTTGTACATATCAATCGTAACAAAGACCGCATGAATAAAGGCCGCGCGCATGGTGTGCACGCGGCCCTGCGGAAGGGAAGCCGGCTCAGCTGCGGACGAAATCCTTGACCTTCTGGACGAGCACGTCGCGGCTGACGTCGGAGATGGCGTTGGTGAGCGGGATCTGCTTGGGGCAGACTTCGACGCAGTTCTGCGCGAAGCCGCACTCTTGCACGCCACCGTCGCCAGCCAGAGCGCGGAGGCGTTCTTCCTTGAAGACTTTGCCGGTGGGGTGGTTATTGAAGAGCTTGACCTGCGCGATGGTGGCTGCGCCCACGAAGCCGGTGTCCTCATTGAACTGCGGGCAGACCTCCATGCAGCAGGTGCAGGAGATGCAGTTGGAGAGGGGGTAGTTGGCTTCCTGCTGCTGCGGGAAGACGCGCGGGCCGGAGCCGAGGTCGTAAGTGCCGTCAACGGGAACCCACGCCTTGACGCGCTTGAGGTTCTCGAAGAGCACGGAGCGGTCAACCTGAAGATCGCGCACGAGCGGGAACTTCGAGAGTGGCTCGACCTTGATGGGTTGCTCGAAGTTTTCGACGAGCGCCGAGCAGGCCATGCGTGCCTTGCCGTTGATGCGCATGGCGCAGGAACCGCAGATCTCCTCAAGGCAATTGGAGTCGTAGGTGACCGGCGTGGTGGCCTTGCCGTCGGCCGTGACGGGGTTGGCGGCGATCTCCATCAGCGCCGAGGTGATGTTCATGCCGGAACGCCAGGGAATCTCAAACCTCTCCCACACCGCGGGCGCGTCGGGGCTGGCCTGGCGCTTGATTTCGAGAGTTACGGTCTTGTCTGCCATCTTTGTCAGTGTCCCCCTGGGCTATTTCGCGGCGTCGTAGCGGCGCGGGCGCGGCTTGATGTGCTGGATGTCGACGTCCTCGAACTCGAAGCGCGGTCCGGAGGGCTGGCCGGTGAAGCTGGCCTTGGTGGTTTTGAGGAACTGCTCGTCGTTGCGATCCGGGAAGTCCGGCTTGTAATGCGCGCCGCGCGACTCGTCACGCAGGGCCGCGCCGCCGACGATGACGCGCGCGAGCTCAAGCATGTTGCCGAGCTGCCGCGTGAACGCAAACGAGGTGTTGGCCCACTGGCTCTTGTCGCTCAGGTTCACCTTCTTGAAGCGCTCCTGCAACTCGACGATCTTTTCGTCGGCTAGCTTGAGGCCCTTGTTGTAACGGACGACGGTGGCGTGCTTGGACATGGTGTCGCCCAGCTCGCGCCAGAGCTTGAAGGGATTCTCATTGCCGTCATTGGTGAGCAGGCGGTTGTTGATCTCGGTCTGACGCTGAATCTCGGCTGCGTGGCCGCCGTCGCCTTCAGCGGCGGAGAGGTTCTTTGCGTAGGCCAGCGCGTTGGGGCCGGAGCGGAAGCCGCCAAAGATGCAACTCACAAGCGAGTTCGCGCCGAGCCGGTTCGCGCCGTGGTACTGGTACTCGCACTCGCCGGCGGCGAAGATGCCGGGGATGTTGGTCATCTGGTCGAAGTCGACCCAGAGGCCGCCCATGGTGTAGTGCATGCCGGGGAAGATCTTCATCGGCTCTTCGTGCGGATCGACGCCGACGAACTTCTCATAGATCTCGAGGATGCCGCCGAGCTTGTGGTCAAGCGTGGCGCGGTCAATGTGGGTGAGGTCGAGGTAGACCATGGGCTGGCTGTCGATGCCCATGTGCAGCTCATAGACGACCTTGTGGATGGCGCGGGTGGCGATGTCGCGCGGGACAAGGTTGCCGTACTTGGGATACCACTCTTCGAGGAAGTAGAAGCGCTCCGACTCGGGGATCTGGCGGACGGGGCGCTTGTCACCGACTGTACGCGGCACCCAGACGCGGCCACCTTCGCCGCGGGCGGACTCGGACATGAGGCGCAGCTTGTCTTCACCGGGGATGGCGGTGGGATGGACCTGGATGAACTCGCCGTTGGCGTAGTACGCGCCCTGCTGGAAGATGGCAGACTGCGCGGAGCCGGTGCAGACGACGGAGTTGGTGCTCTTGCCGAAGATGGCGCCCACGCCGCCGGTGGCGAGGATGATGGCGTCGGCCTGGAAGGAGCGCAGCTCCATGGTGCGGAGGTTCAGCGCGGTTATGCCGCGCGCTACGCCCTTGGAGTCGAGCACGGCGGAGAGAAACTCCCAGCCCTCGTACTTGTTGACGCGGCCTTCGGACTCGTGGCGGCGGACCTGCTCGTCAAGCGCGTAGAGGAGCTGCTGACCCGTTGTTGCGCCTGCGAAGGCGGTGCGGTGATAAAGCGTGCCACCGAAGCGGCGGAAGTCCAGCAGGCCCTCGGGGGTGCGGTTGAAGGGCACGCCCATGCGGTCCAGCAGGTCAATGATGCCGGGTGCTGCCTCGCACATGGCCTTGACGGGGGTCTGGTTGGCGAGGAAGTCGCCGCCGTAGATGGTGTCGTCAAAGTGCTTGAAGGTGGTGTCGCCCTCGCCCTTCAGGTTCTTTGCGGCGTTGATGCCGCCCTGCGCGCAGACCGAGTGCGAGCGCTTGACCGGGACGATGGAAAACAGGTCGACCGTGCCGCCCGCCTCGGCGATCTTGATGACCGCTGCGAGTCCGGCGAGGCCGCCGCCCACCACGATGATTTTTGGTGCCGCCATTGTCGTTCGAATCCTTTCGGGACTTGCCGTCCAGGCAACTGCGCCTGCGGCGCGGTCCCGGGCTGATGAAGCGATGATTGCGTAAAGCTAGTGCGCCAGTGCGGCCTGGGCTGCTGCCGCCGGTCCCACGAATGCGAAGATGCTCACGATGCCCACTCCGGCCAGCACCACGCCCAGCGCGAGGCAGACATAGCCGAAGCGCCTGCGTGCGACGACGCCGGGCGTGATGCCCCACTTGGCCGCGAACAGCCACACGCCGTAGGCGAAGTGCCAGCAGACGGCGACCATCGCGACGATGTAGGCGAACAGGATGAGCGGATTCGCAAGCTCGTTGTGCACCTTGGCGAAGGCGTAAGCCGGGTTCTCTGGCAGGCTGACACCGAGGAAGCGCTGCGTGGCGACGTGGTAGCCGATATAGAGGATGGCGATGAGGCCGGTATAGCGCTGGGCCAGATACATCCAGTTGCCCGCGAAGGGGTAGTAAACGATGTTCGACTTGCCGCGCAGCCAGATGTAAACGCCGTAGAGGCCGTGATAAAGGATGGGCAGGAAGATGAAAGCCCACTCCAGCACGCGGACCATGGGCAGCGAGTTCAGAAAGCGAACCTGCTCGCCGTAGGCGACGGCACCCCGGGTGGCCTCAAAGTTGGAAAGCAGGTGCTCGACGAGGAATGCGCCGATGGGCACAATGCCGAGCAGTGAGTGGAGCTTGCGCCAGAGAAAGCTGGTGCCCTGGCCGGCGCGAAGCGGCTCTACGCCCGGTCGAAGGGTGGGCGTGGACGGATGTTGGACTGTAGCCATGAAAATTGCGGCTCCTGAGGCTCTGAGACTGGTCGGAATCAACGCCGATCGCGTGAAGCGAAGAGCGATAAGGGCTTATCTCAAGTCGCATTATTGGAGGGCCACGCTACGACCGTCAAGGTGGGGTGCAAACGAATTCGACGTGGTCAATATTGCTTGAACCGTTATGGCTCCAAGCGAGTCAGTAATGCCGCGAAGGCGCGTCCGCGATGGCTGAGCGAGAGCTTGGTTTCAAGATCGATCTCCGCCATGGTGCTTTCCAGTTCTGACAGATAAAACAGCGGGTCGTAGCCAAAGCCGCCGGTCCCGCGCGGCGCTTCGAGGATCACTCCCTCGACCGCTCCCTCGGCCGCATACAGCGGGTGGCCGTTCTGTGCCGCGACCAGCACGCAGCGGTAGCGCGCGGTGCGTTGGGCGGGAGGAATCCCTGACAGACGCTGCAGCAGAAGCATGTTGTTCCAGACGTCGGTGTTGTCGTTCGCGTCGGGCGAGTCGATAAGCCCGTGGTCTGCCGCGAAGCGCGCCGAGCGCACGCCGGGTGCGCCATCAAGCGCATCCACTTCAAGGCCGGAGTCGTCGGCAATCACGATTTCACCGGGCGCGAACTGCGAATAATAGACAGCCTTCAGCGTGGCATTGGCCGTGAAGGTGAGTCCGTCCTCTTCTGGTGCGTTGATGTCAGCAAGGCCGGGCAGCGGCTCAATGTTGACCTGATGAGCGGCAGAGGCAGTGCGAAAGTCGCGGAGCTTTCCTTGACTGGTGGTGGCGGCATACAGATGCAGAGCCATGCATTCAGTTTAACGGCAGCAGCGGGGGAACAGGTTGACATGGCGGGGGCGGTTTGAATACGTTTACCTGCGCCAAAGAAATTCAAATCAAAATGGTTGCAGGCAGGGAAGAGATGCGCGGAATGCAGCGGTTTGATGCGGTACGGGCGGTGGTGCTGTTGGGGGTGCTGGCACTTGGCGCGGCGGTGCAGGCAGAAGGGCCGGTCCGGCTTCAGGTGGACAATCTCACCACGCCGCTCGGCATTGACAACCAGGCTCCGAACTTTTCATGGCAGCTTGAAGACACGGCGCGCGGCGCACGTCAGACGGCGTACCAGTTGCAGGTGGCTTCCAGTGAGTCGGCACTGCGCGGTGGCCACGGAGACGTCTGGGACTCAGGCCGCGTTGCTGGAGACCGCTCGCTAAATGTCCGCTATGCCGGACCGGCGCTCAAACCCGGCACGCGCTACTGGTGGCGCGTCACGGCTTGGGGTGCAGACGGAAAGGCTTACGCCGCCAGCGCTCCGGCGTGGTGGGAGACAGGGCTGCTCGCGCCGGATGGCTGGCGTGCAGCGTGGATTGGCTACGAGACAGCCGAGGAGGCTGCCGTGCGGCAAGCACCCGCACAGTGGATCGCGAGCCCGGACTCCGCCATGCCACCGAAGGCTGGCAGCGCTGACCAGCACTTCGCGTATCGCACCACGATCACACTGGCAAAACCGGTGAAGCGCGTCGCGCTCTACGCCACGGCACAGGATACGGTGAGCGCATGGGTCAACGGGAAGCAGACTCTTGATGCGCAGCCGTTCCCGCCCTATCGGCAGATGCCGTGGAAGAAATTTGTACGCGCGGACGTGACGGCGCTGGTGGCGCAAGGCGCAAACACAATCGCACTGGAGCAGGTGCGGTACGCGCGGGGTGCTGGAGATGGCCACACACTGCAGCCGATGATTGCAACGCTGTTTGTCGAGTATGCAGACGGAAGCACGGCGGCATTTGTCAGCGATGGGACGTGGAAGACGTCGGCCGCGCCTGTATCCGGCTGGCAACAGAGTGCGTTCAATGATGCCGCGTGGCCTGCCGCAGCACTGTGGAGCAACGGTCCGGACGCGGGGGCGCTTGGCAAGCCATGGATTCCCGATTCTGTGAAGGCGCTGCGGCACGCGTTCAATGTGGATCGTCCGGTAAAGTCTGCGCGGCTCTATGCCACGGCGCTGGGTGCCTATGAGTTCTATCTGAACGGACAGCGCGTTGGTCACGATCTGCTCACGCCGGGATGGACCGATTATCGCGAGCGCGTGGTCTACCAGACCTACGATGTGACGGCGCTGTTGGCGACGGGGCGCAATGCGCTTGGCGCGCTGCTTGCGCCGGGGTGGTATGAGACGCCGCTCGAGTGGTTCCAGCAGCCGAACAACTACGGCCTCACGCCACCCGCGCTGCGTGCACAGTTGCGCATTGAGCACACGGACGGCTCGGTTGAGTGGGTTGCCACGGAAGCCGGTTGGGATGCGCGCACGTCGGAGGTCGTCAGCTCTGAGATTTACGACGGCGAAACCGTGGATGCGCGCCGCGCTGAGTATGGCTGGAGCACTGCGCCATTCAACGCAAAAGGCTGGGCGCGTGCAACAGCGATTACGCCCACGCCGGTGTCGATCGTTGCGCAAAACTTTGAGCCGATCCGCGTGGAGCGCGAGTTGCACGCTCTTGCCATTACTGAACCGAAACCAGGTGTCTATATCTTCGATTTCGGACAGAACCACGCGGGCGTCGAACGTCTCAGCTTGTCGGGCACAACGGGCGCATCTGGCACCGACGTTCGCATTCGCTTCGGTGAGCTTCTCAACGACGACGGCACGCTGTACACCGAGAATCTCCGCACTGCGAAAGCTACGGATCACTTCATCCTCGCCGGCGGCGGTGCCGAAGAGTTTACGCCGCGATTTACATTCCACGGATACCGCTACGCGGAGATCACCGGGCTTCCGGCGCGGATCAGGCCCGACAAGAACACGCTCACCGCTCTTGTGATCCACTCGGGCGCGCCGTTTACGGCAGGGCTTGCGACGGGCAGCACGCTGGTCAACAAGCTCTGGAGCAACATCCAGTGGGGCCAGCGCTCGAACTTTGTGGGTGTGCCGACGGACTGCCCGCAGCGCGACGAGCGGCTGGGCTGGACGGCGGACGCGCAGGTGTTCTGGCGCGCTGCAACGTACAACATGGACCTGGCCGCGTTCAGCCGCAAATACGCCGGTGACCTGCGCGGCACACAGGCGGGGTCGCCCTACTTCGGCATCTACGCGCCCGGCACCGCCAGCGCGCACTCAAGCTCTGGCGCAGGCTGGAGCGATGCGGGCGTCGTTGTACCGTGGACGGCGTGGCTGCAGTCCGGTGACACGCAGGTGATTGACGAAAACTGGAGCGCGATGGAGAAGTATCTTGCGGCCATCGAAGCTGCAAACCCGGATCATCTCTGGAAGAACGAGGGCGGCATCCCTTTCGGCGACTGGCTTGCTCCGGAAGGCCAGACGCAGTACGGCCTTGTTGCCACCGCGTACTGGGCCTACGACGCTGAGTTGATGCGCCAGATGGCACATGCCACAGGCCGCACCACAGACGAGCAGAAATACGCGGCGATTTTCGAGAAGGTTCGCGCTGCGTTCCAGAAGGCGTATGTCCGCGACGGCAGCTTCATCCTCAGCGCAGATAAGAACCCGCCCATCTTTGGCGGCCCTGCGCCAGCGATGAGCGCTCCGGATGACACGCAGACCGGATATGTGCTGGCGCTGCACATGAACCTGCTGCCCGAGGCGCAGCGTGCGGCCGCCGCGGAAAAGCTTGTTGCGAAGATCCAGGCGAACCACGGTTTGCTTGCCACGGGCTTTCTAGGCACGCCGTACCTGCTGGAGGAGCTGACGAAGACCGGCCACACGGACGTTGCGTATCAGTTGCTGATGAACACGCGCTATCCCTCATGGGGCTACCTTGTGGAGCACGGCGCGACGACCATGTGGGAGCGCTGGAACGGCGACCAGATGAAGGCCGATCCCGGCATGAACTCCTACAACCACTACGCCTACGGCGCGGTTGCCGACTGGATTGCGCGCTACGCTGCAGGCGTGGATACGACGCCGCTGGATGCGGGCTTCCACACGGTGGTGTTGCAGCCGCACTTCGACGCGCGTCTGGGCTCACTCGATTTCAAATACGACTCGAGCTACGGGCCGATCCACTCGGCGTGGACGGTGAAGGGAAACACGGCGGAGTGGCACGTCACCCTGCCTGCAAACACCACCGGCTTGCTTCCGCTGAACGAGGCGGAAGCTGCACGGTGGTCGCTCGCTGGCACATTGCTCGCGCAGAACAAGCTCGCCACGCACACCACGCGGAACGGGCAGGCGGGCTACGAGCTGCCTGCGGGTGAGTACAACTTCACCGTTGCGCTGCCGTAGACATACTGCACGTGCAGACACCACGGCCCGAGGCAAGCGCCCCGGGCCGTGGCATGTTTACAGCGTTTCGTTATTCGATTGTGGTTTCTACCCGCAGGTCGCGCGACGACGCGCCTACGCTCAGCGTGCGTTTGCCGTCAGCACGCAGCCACTTGCCCTGCGCGGTTGACCAGTACTCGAGCTGGCGCGGCGCAACGTGCAGCGTCACGTCCTTTGACGCGCCCGACGCGATCGCGACGCGGTCAAAGCCCACCAGCGCGCGTACCGGGAACTGCACGCCCGCAGGAGTCGCAGCCGGTGCGCCCAGGTAGACCTGCGGCACTTCGTCTGAATCCGCTGCGCCCGTGTTCTTGATGGTCACGGTTACGTCGAGTCCTCCGTCCGTGGCCTTCGCCACCTTCAGGCCGGAGTAGGCAAAGCTGGTGTAGCTCAGCCCGTGGCCGAAGGCGAACAGCGGCTCGATCTTCTCCTTGTCGAACCAGCGGTAGCCTACGTTCACGCCTTCGCTGTACGTCGTCTTGCCATCCACGCCTTTCAGCGAGCGCTCAGGATGCTTCGGGTCCGTCGCTGCGTAGTCGGTCAGTTTTTTGGCCCACGTCATTGGCAGGCGTCCGGCCGGGCTGGTTTTGCCCAGCAGAATGTTCGCCGTGGACCATCCGCCTTCGTCGCCCGGCCACCACATCTCCACCGCGCCCTTCACCTTGCCGATCCACGGCAGGGCGACGGGCTGGCTGGTGTTCAGCACGACGACGGTGTTGGGGTTGACGGCCGCGATCTCCTCGACGAGCTTGTTCTGCTCGCCGGGCAGACCGAAGACCGGCTGCAGCCGCGTCCACAGAAACACAACCGCGACCTTGGCCTTCTTTGCCGCTGCAATGGCCGCTTCATGGTCGGCCTTGCGCTGCTCCGGCGTGTACCAGTTCAGCCGCACCTGCACAGGCGCTTGCGAGGAGTCCGGCGTCGTGCTTACTTCGATCGCATGCGGCCCCGCCGTCAGCTCCACTGCCCGGCGCACGTTGTCCAGGCCGTCCGTCGTGGGAATCGCATTGTCCTGATTGGCCTGCAGAATGTCACCGTGCACGCCGCCCTGGAACGCGCCCGTGGCTGCCAGCCGCTTGCCGTCGAGCTTGATGACGGCGTTGGTGCCGAGCGCCTGCAGATAGAGCCAGTACGTGCCAGCGTGTGGTGGCGTCAGCGTGCCCTTCCAGGTGAGTGTGGAGCTTGCAGGCAGCGGGTTGCCGTTCTTCGCTGTGAAGTTCAGCTCTGCGTCGGTCTGCCCGGAGCCTGCGCCAGTGCGCATGAGCCCCGGCTTGCCGTCATGGCCCAGCGCGCTGGCGGGAACGGTGGTCCCGGTCATGTCGTCGTCCACGGCAAACTGGATCGCATTGTTGCCGGAGATTCGCTTCATCGCGTCCAGCGGGCCCACCTGCCGCTGCGGCAGTCCCACGGAGCGCTCGCCGTTGATGCCGATGGCATCGATCTGTCCAGCGGTCGGTCCGATCAGGACGACGGAGCCAAGCTCATCTGCCTTGAGCGGAAGTACGTGGTCTTTGTTCTTCAGCAGTACGGCAGCGTTTTCGCCGGTCTTTTCGATGATCTTCGCGTTGTCCTCGATGGACTGCGCCGTTACCTCGTGCTTGGACAGTCCGTCCAGATAGCCGAAGTGCACGATCTCGTAGAGAACGCGCCCGGCAGCGCGCGTGATGGCGGCCTCGTTGACCGTGCCGTCCTTCAACGCAGCGTCCATCTTCTTTGTGTCGAGCTTCACGCCAAAGTCGCTCGGGTCGTCAGCTCCACGGGCAGGCTCTTCGGGAATGTGCCCGCCGAACATGCCTTCGTTCAGCTCTTCGGCAGCCTTCGCGTCCTTCTTGGGCGCTTCGGGCACCGGCAGCGTGTCAAAGAAGGTGGGGATAAACGAGAGAAGTCCGGGAGCTGCACCCGGCATCTCCATGTCCAGCCCTGCGTTGATGAAGTTGACCGCATGCACGGCGCCCCAGTCCGAAGTGACGAATCCCTTAAAGCCGATCTCGTCGCGGAGGATCTTTGTCAGCGTTGGCGCATAGCCGCATGCAAACGTGCCATTGATGCGGTTATAGGAGCACATGATCGACGAAACATCCGCGCGCTTGATTGCCTCCTCGAACGGCGCCACGTAGACCTCATGGAGCGTCTGGTCGTCGAGGTAAATGCTCGTAGCATTCGAGTCGTAGGCCACAAAGTGCTTGATCTGCGCCATCACATGCTGCGACTGGATGCCCTTGACTTCGCCGACGCCCATCTCGCTCGTCAGGAACGGGTCCTCGCCGAACGTGTTGTAGGCACGCCCGAACTCGAGATCGCGCGCGATGTTCACGAACGGCTGCAGCGAGACATCAATGCCCAGCGCCCGGTCTTCGCGCCCGATCACGATGCCGTTGTCCTCAGCGTCTTTGCGGCTGAAGGTGGCCGCCACGCCCATCGTCGCCGTCTCCGCCTGTGAGGGATGCCGCGTCAGCACCCCCGGCGGTCCGTCTGCAAACCGCAGCCCGGGAATACCCAGCCGAGGCACTCCGGCCAGATATCCGGCCTGCCCCTGATACACGGCTGGATCTTCCAGCGTGCCATGGATCAGCGTGATCTTATCTTCCAGCGTCATCTGGCTCAGCAGCTTGTCCACACGCGCGTCGCCGGTGACCACTGGAACTGTTTGCGCAGGAACGAGTGCGGCACAGAATGCAAGAGCCGCAGCGCCCAACATGATTTTCGCGAGTCCGCGTCCGGACCCGCTGCACGATTGCCCATGAATCTTCACGCAATGCCCCCTATGTCTGCAGCAGATTGCAGGCGGCGGACGCTCATGCCAGCCCGCAGTCAACGGAAGCGGCAGGACTCAAGTGAATCGATTCAGCCCGAGTCCGGCGCGTTCATCCTCGACGGCATGCCAGTCTACTGCATGCGGGGCGGAGTGTGCTGTGTGCAGTTTGAAGGGGTGCGGTTGCTGCTTATGCAGGCAAGGGAAGAACGGAATCCAGCCCTGTGGCGATCAGTTCGGCGCGCAGCTGCTCCACTGCGGAGAACTGCACCCCCTGCATCCCCAGCGAGCGCGCGGCCTCCACATTTTCGGCGCGGTCGTCAATAAACAGCGCTTCGCCCGCAGCAACGCCGAGCTGGCCGAGCGTGTAGTGATAGATCGCCGGATCAGGCTTGGCCATGCGCAGTTGGTAGCTCCACACACGCACGTCAAAGTTCTCAATCCACGCAAAAGCCTGCTCGATGCTCGCCAGCACCACGTCTCCCATGTTGGAAAGAATCGCCGTCTTCAGTCCGTGCTGCTTGAGAGTAGCCTGCCATGCCACCATGCGCGGGTTCTCCGTGGTCCACATCCGCGCGTCCCATGCGTTCAGCTCGTCAACAGCCGACTCCGGAAGTGTGAGACCGCCCTCGCGCAGCAGCTTTTGCCAGAATGCCACTCCGGTAAGCGCGCCCTCGTCATACGCCTGGCGGTCAGCCCAGTAGAGCCGCTCGAACTCTGCCACGGGCAGTCCTGTGATGCGCACCATCGCGTCATGCGCTTCCGCGTCGGGCTTGCTGGTCAATACCATTCCGTAGTCAAACACCACTGCACGCAATGCCAAACTGATCCTCCGGGGCAGCGCCGATGTATGGTGAGAGAGGCGCCTGCTTCCAGTCTGCACCATCAGGCCGGGGCGGCGCAGGAACCGCATCGAATGACCTTCTCCCGTCGCACCAAGTGGAACACCGAAGAGACCGCGCTGGCGCGCGCCCACCGTGAGCACGTTCGCGCCGGGCTGCCGCTTGCCGACCTGACCGCGTCCAACCCGACACGTTGCGGCTTTCGCTACGATGCGAATCTGCTGGCCGCCCTCACCGATCCGCAGGCACTGGTCTACGACCCGCAGCCGCGTGGGCTTCTGCGTACGCGTGAGGCTGTCGCCGCTTACTACGCTGATCACGGCGCAGCGGTTGCGCCGGAACAGATCGTGCTCACCACCTCCACCAGCGAGGCGTACAGCTTTCTCTTCCGCCTGCTGTGCGATCCCGGCAGTGAAATCCTTATTCCGCAGCCGAGCTATCCGCTCTTCGACTTTCTGGCCGAGATGGACGACGTGCGTCTGAAGTCCGCGCCGCTGGTCTACGACTACGGCTGGCAGATTGACCCCGAGGGCATCCGCCGCGCCGTCACACCCGCCACGCGCGCCATCGTTTTGGTCCACCCGAACAACCCCACAGGCCACTTTACGCAGCCGTGGGAAGCCGCCGAGCTTGGAAAGCTTTGCCGCGAACATGGACTCTCGCTGATCGTCGACGAAGTCTTCCTCGACTACAGCTTTGGCGAGACGCCATTTACCTTTTCCGCCGGGCTTGAAGGCGTTTCGGTTTACGTTGTCAGCGGCTTGAGCAAGATCTCCGCGCTGCCGCAGATGAAGGCCGCATGGATCGTTGCCACCGGTCCGGTACAGCATGACGCGCTGGAGCGGCTGGAGGTCATCGCCGACACCTTTCTCTCCATGAACGCGCCTATCCAGGGGGCAGTGCCTGCGTGGCTCGCTGGACGCAAGGACATTCAGGAGCAGGTGCGGGAGCGCGTCACCTCAAATCTCGCTGAGCTCGACCGGCAACTGGCTGCGGTTCCGGAAGTCACGCGGCTGCGAGCTGGCGGCGGCTGGTATGCCGTGCTGCGCATACCGGCGCTCCAGCCCGATGAGCAGACCGTTCTGGATCTGCTGGAGCGCGGCGTCTGGGTGCACCCCGGCTACTTTTTCGGGATGAAATCCTCCGGCTGGCTGGTTGTGAGTCTGCTTGCGCCAGTTGAGGAATTCCAAACAGGTGCAACCCGTCTTGTTGCCTTCTTCAATACGCATCAGAGTGGTAACAAAACCGACGATTGCACTCAAGTGGAACATTAACTAGCAATGCATAATAGATTGAAATAGAACGTGTTGCTGGATAGCTCACTTTCGGGCTAATTGAGTCCGGTTGAGAGTGCTCTGTCAGGGGTAGCAGAGCGAAGAAGCCGCCTTGTTGAGTCCGGTTCGCGGCGTTTTCTGCCGGAGTTGTGCGACGGCTTCGGCCTTTACAATGAACCCAGAACCGGGGAATCGATAGAGCCAACGTGGCACAGGACCTCTCACAAGCGATCTCGCAGTCGTGGACTCTGCCTCCCGGCCCGACCATCGCGGTCCTTGTCACCGCAGTGGTGTATTTGCGGGGCTGGCGGCTGGCGCGGGTAACCCGCCCCCGCGAGCTGCCCCTCTGGCGGGCGCTCAGCTTTCTGACCGGCCTCACAGTGCTCTGGCTCGCACTGGCTTCGCCCGTCGATGCGCTGGGTCAGTTCCTGCTGCTGGCGCACATGACGCAGCACTGGGCGCTCATGTCTGTGGTGCCGCCGCTGCTTCTGCTCGGCGCGCCGGTGGTGCCGCTGCTGCGTGGGCTGCCACGCGCCTTTGTGAGTAACGACGTCTCTCCGTGGCTCAACGCAGGGCCGGTCCGCGCGCTGGGCCGCTTCATCGGTCATCCCGCCTTCGGCTGGCTGGCGATGAACGTTGCCTTCCTGGGCTGGCACGTGCCCGCGGCCTATGAACTGGCGCTGCGCTCCAACGGCTGGCACGATGTTGAACACACGTGCTTCCTTTTCACGTCGATTGCGTTCTGGTGGTTCGTTATCCGCCCATGGCCCAGCCACAATCGCCGCTCGCGCTGGCTCATCCTGCCCTATCTTGTCTCCGCAGACTTTGTGAACACGGGCCTGTCCGCGTTTCTCACCTTCTGCGGCCGCGTCGTCTATCCCACGTATGCCGCAGTGCCGCGCATCTATGACATCACGCCCCTGAGTGACCAGAGCGCTGCTGGAGCGGAGATGTGGGTGCTCGGCTCGCTGCCGTTTCTCGTCCCGGCCGCTGGAATCACGCTTCAACTCATTGCCGCTGACCACCGCCGTCGCCGCCCCGCCGCAGCGCCTGCAGTGGAGCCAGTCGCCCCGCCACAGCGTTTTGACCTGTTGCGCCTGCCGCTCGTTGGCAGCTTGCTGCGCGCGCGCTACGGCCGCGCCGCTCTGCAGGCCGTGAGTTTTTCCGCGATGACGTTGATCGTCCTGCACGGATTCACGGGCACTCCGGCCAGCGTCTTTAATCTTGCGGGTGCGCCGCTCTGGAACCTGCTGCGCCCGCTCAACCTGGCACTGCTGCTGCTCTGCGGCAACCTCTTTTGCATGGCGTGTCCGTTCACGCTGCCGCGCGAACTGGCAAAGTGGCTTGGCCTGGGCCGCGTGCCCTGGCCACGGTGGCTGCGTTCCAAGTGGCCTGCGGCCGTGCTGATGATCGCGTTCTTCTGGGCGTACGAGGCGCTGGATCTGTGGGATTCTCCGCGCGCCACGGCGGGCCTGCTGGTTGCGTACATCGCCACGGCCTTTCTGGTCGACTCCATCTTTCGCGACGCAGGCTTCTGCAAGTACGTCTGTCCCATCGGTCAGTTCAACTTTGTCGCCTCGCTCGTTGCGCCGCTTGAGCTTGGCGTCCGCAAAAGCGAAACGTGCACGAGTTGCGCGACGCGCGACTGCGTCCGCGGCAATGCAGAGCAACGCGGCTGTGAACTCAAGCTCTACCTGCCGACGAAAGTGGGCAACCTGGACTGTACCCTCTGCATGGATTGCGTGAAGGCCTGCCCGCACGACAACGTCGTCATCACGCTGCAGCCGCCTGTGCGTGACCTTGTCCGCGACCCTGCGCGTTCATCACTACGGCGGCTTTCAGCGCGCGTCGATGTGGCCGCGCTGTTCCTCGTCGTAGTCTTCGCTGCGCTCCTGAATGCTGCATGTATGACCGCGCCCGTTGCCGAGTGGCTGGCCACGCTGGCGGAGCAATTCCCGCTGCTTGCTGCGCCCTCTGTTTCTCTGGCGGTGACGTTCGCTCTGAGCGCGGTGCTGGTGCTGGCGCCGCTTGCTCTCGCGTGGGCGTTGCGCGCGCTTGCGGGCGAGTCAAAGACGCGCGCGATGTTCTGCCGCGTGGCGCTGGCGCTGCTGCCGCTGGGTCTTGCGATGTGGGCCGCGCACCTGAGTTTTCATCTTGCCTCCACGGCGCCGTCTCTGCCGGTCATCGCGCAGCATGTTGCCGACGATCTCTCCGGCAACCCGCTCGCCGCGCGTTTGCTGCCCTCGCTCGCTGCCATGCCGCAGGTCTGCCGCCCCATGGACGTGATGCTGATGCCGGGCGCAAAGGGCTTTGACCTGCTCGGCGTGCAGTTGCTGCTGCTTGACCTGGGCCTGCTGCTGACGCTCTACGCGGGCTGGCGCATGATCCGAGGACGCGCCGCTTCTGCTGCATGCACCGCCTCCATGCTCGCGCTCTGGGCCATGGCCGCAGGTGGTTACTACGCGCTCTGCGTCTGGGTCTTCACGCTGCCCATGGAGATGCGGGGGATGGGGCTATGACGATACGCCGCCTCATTTTGCTTGCGCTTCTTGCCGCTGCGCCGCTCGCGCTGGCTGATGGCGGCCGTCTGCGCTTTCGCCAGGCGGCAGGGCCGTTCGTCGTCACGCTGTTCACCACGCCCGATCCGCTGAGCGCGGGGCCTGCGGACTTCAGCGTTGCGGTGGAGCGCGCGGGCACGGAAGGGATTGTGCAGGATGCCGACGTGACCCTCCTGCTTACGCCGCTCGACGGCGGCGATCGCGTGGTGTTGCATGCATCACACGCTGCGGCGACCAGCCGCTTTCTTGAAGCCGCCAACTTCACGCTGCCGCGTGCGGGCCAGTGGCGCGTCACTGTCGTGGTGCAGCAGGGAAGCGACGTGGGTAAGTGCTCGGGCGCGTTCGACGTGGCTCCGGCGGGGCTGGTGACGAACCAGATTGGCTGGAACGTTGTGCTGGTGCTCGCGGCCGTAGCATTGTTTCTGCTGCATCAGGCACGCAAACGCGCTTACTGGCGCAAACTCCGCAGCGCTATGCATGCAGGCCGCGCGTGACCTGCGACAATGGCAGCAGGCGCATGATCTCTCCATCGCGTATCGCCATCACCGTTCTACTGTTCGCGCTGGCGGGCTGCCGCAGTTCGCAGACTGCGACTACCACCGCGCACAGTGCGGCGCAGCATTATCACCTTGCAGGCACAGTCGTTGCCGTCAACGCTGCTGCGGGCGAACTGACCGTGAAACACGGTGCGATTCCTGGCTTCATGCCCGCCATGACCATGCCGTACAAGCTGAAGGACGCGGGCCGTGTGCGCGACCTGAAGCCCGGCGACAGCATCACCGCCGAGGTGGTTGCGCCGGAGGCGAGCGACGACTTTGTGCTGGATCAGATCGCCGTTACGGCGCACGGCGCAAACGGGCCGGTGGTTGCAGCGCGGCGACTTGGTGTTGGCGATGCAGTGCCGGACGTGCCGCTGGTGAACCAGGACGGTCGCGCCGTGCATCTGCGCGACTATCGCGGCCGCGCGCTGCTGCTCACGTTCATCTACACACGCTGCCCCATGCCGACGGCCTGCCCGCTGATCACGAGCCGCTTTGCCCGCGTCAATCGAGCGCTCTTGTCCGATGCAGCCGCGCGCACAGGCAGCCACTTGCTGAGCATCAGCCTTGACCCGGCCTTTGACAAACCGCCGGTGCTGCGCCGCTACGGGCTCGCTTACATCAACGATGACCCCGCGGGATTTGCGCACTGGGAGTTCGCCGTCACCACGCCCGAAGATCTGCGTGGCCTCGCGCAGTCTTTCGGCCTTGAATATTCGGTCGCGGACAACCAGATCACGCACACCATGCAGACCGTGCTGATTGCGCCGAACGGCACTGTGGCGCGCAGTTGGGCGGGCAGCGGGTGGAGCGAAGATGAAGTGGCGGCAGCGGTGAAGAGCCTTGTGCCGCGCGGTGGGCGGTGAGCGCGTGCTGAAGCGGGTGACGCAAGCTTTGCCGATGATTGCTCTGCTGGCCGCTGTGGGCTGCAGGCAGGCGCCTACGGAGGCCGAGGCAGAGGGGCTCAGAATCTATGCGATGCAGTGCTCGCCGTGCCACGAAGCGACTGCAACGGCAGGGCTGGTGGTTGCGCCGCCTAAGCTGCAGGGACTTTTCAAACACGCGACGCTGCCGGATGGCGTGACGCCGGCGAATGACGCTGCAGTGCGAGGCATCATTCTCGACGGCCGGCGCACAATGCCACCCTTTGCTGGGCGCTTCAGCGAGCCGCAAATGGCGGCACTACTGGCGTACCTGCATCGCAAATAGCAGACGTCAAAGATCGAACAGACCGCCCACTCTGCCTGTGAGGAATGGATTGCCGCGGCGTTCGGCAGCGATGGTGGTTGCGGGACCGTGGCCGGGAATCACCTGCGTGGCGTCCGGCAGCGTGAGCACCCGCGCATGAATCGACTCGAGAATCTGCCCCGTGTTGCCGCCGGGGAGATCTGTGCGGCCAATGCTCCCGGCAAAGAGCGTATCGCCAGCAATGAGCAGGTTGAGTGGCGCAAAGTGCAGGCAGACCGAGCCCTGCGTGTGGCCCGGCGTATACAGCACCTTGGCCGGATAGTGCTCCAGACCCACGCTGCTCCCGTCGGCCAGCGACTCGTCCGGCGGCGCTGTCTCCGGTGCGGCCACGCCCAGCCACGCGGCTTGCTTGTCCATCAACGCGAGTTGTTCCAGATCGGCCTCGTTCATCAGGATAGGCGCTCCGGTAAGCTGCTTCAGCTTGAGCGCGCCGCCCACGTGGTCAATGTGGCCGTGCGTGATGAGAATCTGCTTGAGCTTGAGGCCTTGCTCCTGAAGCCGGCGATGAATGCGGCCGACCTCCTCACCGGGATCGATCACGATGGCTTCACCAGCGGCTTCATCGCCGAGGATGGTGCAGTTGCATTGCAGCGGGCCGACAGGGAATGTCTCGAGGATCATGCTTCGATTTTAGAGCGTGCTGGGCAGGGAACGGTTGGTAGAGAAAGCTCCAGAAAATACAAAGCCCGGAGGCATCGACGATGCCTCCGGGCGCGAAGCTGAATGAACTACTTGCCGGACTTGACTGGAGCCGAGGTGGGCGCGTCGCCCAGCACGGAGTGGCTCTTGCCGGTGCCGCGCACATACAGAACGGTCAGCGCCATCGAGGTGCACATGAAGATGATCGCGGACCAGGTGGTCAGGCGCGTAAGCACGTTGGCTGCGGCACGCGGGCCGAACGCCGTCTGCGAACCCTGGCCGCCAAAAGCGCCAGCAAGGTCAGCCGAGCGGCCCTGCTGCAACAGGACAACACCGATCAGGAACAGGCTTACAATGACGTGGATTACGATGACGACGTAGAAGAGAATCTGCATGGCTTTTGCTGCTTTCCAGGCCGTGTCCAGGTTGGCCCGGACAGGAAAATTCTTTGGTGCGGGGGAGGGGACTTGAACCCCTATGCCTTGCGGCGCTAGCACCTCAAGCTAGTGCGTCTGCCAATTTCGCCACCCCCGCACGGGATGGACCTTTTTGAGTATAGCAAAGGTTTCCGGTTCGCGCAGGGGGGTATCTGAGATCGCACGGGAAGGTGTGAATCTACGCGATCTTCCGTGTTTTCACGCGGCTGCGCCATGCCGTCAGTGGATGCGTTCGAAGCGGAAACCGGCTTCACGAAGTGCGTGGCTGATGGCCGTTATATGGCTTGCGCCGCGCGTTTCCAGCGTCACGTCAATCACGGTCTCACCCAGGCTGACGCCGTAGTAGGCGCGGTTGTGCAGCGTCTCCACAATATTGGCCCGCTCGCGCGCAAGAATCTCAGTGAGCGTGAACAGCGCGCCCGGGCGGTCCTGAAGATAGACGCGGATGCGCAGTAGACGCCCGTCCTTCACCAGGCCGCGCTCAATGATCTTGGCCAGCAGCGTCACGTCGATGTTTCCGCCGCAGACCAGCACCACGGTCCGGCGAGGCCGCAGGTTTGTCTTTGCCTGCACGACGGCAGCCAGCGCAGCAGCGCCTGCACCTTCCGCGAGAGTCTTCTCCTGCTCCAGCAGCAGCAGAATCGCGCTCGCAATCTCCTCATCGTCCACCGTGACGATCTCGTCCACGTAGCGCGAAACCAGCGGAAGCGTCAGGTCGCCTGCACGGCGCACGGCAATGCCGTCGGCAATGGTGGCCTTGGGTGCGATGGTCACCGGCTTGCCCGCTTCACGCGCGCGCAGCATGGAGGGCAGCCCCGCTGGCTCCACGCCAACCACGCGGATGTTCGGGTTTGTCTCCTTCAGCGCGCAGGCAATGCCACTGATGAGCCCGCCACCGCCGATGGGCACCACAACCGCTTCAATGTCCGGCACCTGTTCCAGCAGTTCCAGCCCGATGGTGCCCTGTCCGGAGATGACCTCTGCATCGTCAAAGGGATGAATGAAAGTCAGCCCCTGCTCGCGCTGGAGCCGAAGCGCTTCTTCGCAGGCTTCGTCGTAACTTGCCCCGTGCAGAATCACCTCCGCGCCGTAGTTGCGCGTGGCGGCGATCTTGACCAGGGGCGTGGCCAGCGGCATCACAATCTGCGCGCGAATGCCGCGCACGGTTGCATGGAACGCCACGCCCTGCGCGTGGTTGCCAGCGCTGGCGGCAATCACGCCGCGCTTGCGCTCCGCCTCAGAGAGCGTGAGCAGCTTGTTGAGCGCGCCGCGCTCCTTGAAGGCGCCCGTGCGTTGCAGATTCTCCAGCTTCAGGTGTAACGGCAGGCCGGTAAGCTCTGACAAGTGATGCGAGAGCTGGCACGGTGAGATGTGGATCGCCTCACCAATCCGCGTGCGGGCGGCCTGAATGGAACTCAATGAAACGGAGTGCACTGGGATCTCCTCAAGCGGAATATCTCCGCAGAAATGAAAAACCACCTGCCGCGGTGCGGGAGGTGGCCTGGTTTACTCAAAAGGCAAGTGGATGGTCAGGCAGCGGTTCCCGCGCAGGCGATGGAGTTGCTAATTCGCGCGAAGGGGCTCGAGACGCAGGCGGACGCGAACAAAACAGCGGCGCGGACTCGGGCGGTGTTGTGCATGACGTTGCATTGAGTACAGCAGAGCAGGCCGTTCAGCGTCAAGAAACTCAGCGCCGATATGGCTCATCAAGAAAGCCGGAGAGGACGAACTCAAATGCGCCGCCACCGGGCGCTCTGCGCACCATGCGCGAGTGCACCGTGATGGAGTCTCCTGGGCGATCGCCGCGCGTGCCCATCTTCTGCAGCGTCATGCGAATCACTGTGCCCGGCATCCAGAGATCATCCGTCTGCATAAGAAAACCGGTCACCGAAATGTTCTCGATCCTATGCGGACGCGGAGCACCGCCCGTGAAGAAATACGCAACCAGATCAGGCCGGCTGAGCCTGTATGCGCGGCGCCGGTCGAGCGCTCGATTCGACGGTACTGGAACCTCGGGCTCCTGCGACAGCCAGCGCATCAAACGCGTGCGAAGCGTGGGCCTTGGCGCGCGGTAATACTCGACCGGGCGCGCAGGAGCCGCGGGAGGTGCCTTTGGAGCCGGAGCAGCAGGCGGCGGCTCTTCCACGGCAGCGGTGGCTGAAACCTGCGGCACCTCAACCGGAGCAGCAGGAACCGGCGGTGGCAGCGTCTGCGCAGGCGCCGGTGCTGGAGGGGGTGCGAGATGCGCCTGTCCTGAAAGATAGCGAGCCAGCGCAGCGTCCGCAGGCGACTCCGGCTCTGCCTGCTGCACTTCAGGCGCAGCAACCACGGGCGGCTCCACCGGCTCGGCTGCTACTGGAGCTGAAGGCTTCGACGGCCGGGCACCGTCGGGAGAAACCACGATGACCAACTGGTCGCCCGCCCGGGTCTGCGATGCGGTAATGATGGAAGGGGGCAGCACCAGGGCGCTGGCGGGTTCGCCTTCAAAAGGTTCAAAGGCGCTATCCGCCGTCAGCGCGGCCGCCTGTACGACAGCGTGGTCTTTGTCGAGATAGATAAGATCGAATGGCGAAACGGCGCGTGCCACCGGCACTGCACGGAAGTGAGTCAGCCAGAGTCCTGTACTCGACTCTGAATCCAGGCCTTCCATGAGCACGCGCAGCACACGCAGCGGATCGAGAGCAGCATCGATCACTGCCACATTCAGGCTGAGAATGATGCCCCGCGTCTTGTTGAACGCACAGAACCGGCCGCTCGCCATACTTCCTCGCACATGCGCATCGGACAGAAGTAACACCAGGACCGATCGCAGGTTATGAGCTTCGTATTGCTTCGGCGGCGGGGAGACACCGCAGAACGCTCCGGCTTAGCCCGCCTGCTTTCCGCGGCGGCGCTTGCCGGAATTGCTTCAATCTTCCGATGCACAGGAGGCCCCGTCAAGCAGATTCATCTCCTGAAAAACACGGGGCCAATAGCGGGAGACGCGTGTTTCAATCCGGGAACTCCGAGGAAGTCTCCCAATCCGCCGCAGGCGGCTCCACAACCACGTCAGGGATGGCTGCCGCTGCGGCTTTTTCACGTGCGATACGGCAGAGATGGTACTGAAAATAAACGAACGACAGGAGGACGGTGAGCGGCAGGTTCAGACGCAGTCCAATCGGCTCGCGGCGGTTGTAGTGATCCAGCAGATCTTCACGCACCTCAAAGACGACGACGATCCAGAGCAGCCACGAAAACAGCACGCCGGTGACCAGCGCAGCCAGCGCCCAGTAGAGCGCTGTGGAGCGTGCGTCCACCTTCCTCAGCCAAACGCAGAGATAAATGGGCCAAGCGCCCTCCAGCGCGCCGATCGCTAGATCGCGCAGCGGGGAGGCAGGCAGCGTCAAGGCCATCACCGCTCCCACAGAGCCAACCAGGAGCAGAAGCAGCCAGTGCAGGCGGGGCGGAGGAGGATAGGCGCGCCTGTAGCGCAGAAACGGCGGGTTGGGAACCCGGCTCAAGGAAGGAATCCCTTTCCGCTAGAAGATATCACAGAGTTTCCCAAACGAATCCAGCTCCAGAAGGTTACGTCCGGGCTGTGGACCACCCAACTCTGCATGTTCCAGCACCCATGTGCTCTGGTGAAAGAGAAACACTGCATGAAGCCCGGCGGCGAGCGCAGGGTTGATGTCACTCTTTGGACTGTTGCCAATCATCCACGTGCTTTCCGGCGGGAGTGAGTGGCGCGCTACAACGGTGTGATAGGTGGCCGGGTCTTTCTCCTTGACAATCTCCACGGCTGAAAAGTGATCGGCCAGACCAGAGCGGCTCAGCTTGTCTGCCTGCTCAGCGTGATTGCCCTTGGTCATGAGGATCAGCTTGTGGCGCGACGCGAGTGCGGTAAGCGTCTGCTCAACTCCAGCGAGCAGTTCAATGTCCTGATCGGCGATGGTCTGTGCGAATCCCAGAATGCGCTGGCGGTTTTCTTCGGTCACAGGCACAACCGTGAGGCGCTCGTAGCAGGTGACCAGCGAACGCGAAAAGCTGGACAGTCCATAGCCATGCGCAAGGATCGTTTCGCGCTCCACGGCATTGAGCGCGGAACGGACTTGTGCTGCGGTGTAGGAGCTGTGGTTGAGGTAGCCGATGAATGCCGCAATTGCGCGCTCGAAATAAATGTTGTTTTCCCAGAGCGTGTCGTCAGCGTCGATGAGCAGGGTTTGTCCGGCAGGGAAGCGATCCATAACTCCATGGTACCGAAGCGTTTCAGGGCGGCTCTGTGGAGAAGCGAGGCGTTTTGAAGGGCGGCATAATCTGGGACGCACTTTTTGAAAATCCACCTTTCTGCGAAGGCAAGACATTGCAAATAAAGAGATAAATATTTTTCGTTGACAATCGTTATTGAGCCGCGATAAATTGGTGTTGGTCACCTTTGACCATATGGAGACTACCAATGCACAAGATCTCGATTGCGTCACTTTTCTTGTCCGCCGCGCTGCTCCCCGCTCAGACGGCTGTGAATGGTCAGGGGACCACGCTTGTTGCCAGCAACAACCTCGCTTCGGAGCCGGCCATTGTCGCCTCCTCTGATGCTCCGGTTGCTACGGCGCGCCGCATCAGCACCGGTGTCACCGCTCCCAAGCTCGTTTCCGGTCCGCAGGTTCATGTTTCGGTCACCGACTTCCCCAGCGAAACCGTTGTGGGCAAGAATGCCGTTGTCTCGTTCCGCGTTGACGAGAAGGGCATTCCGCAGGACGTTCACGTGACCAAGTCCGTCAATCAGACGGTGGATTCCCGCATCCTCGCAGCGGTTCGTGAGTATCGTTTCACCCCGGCCCAGCTCGACGGTCAGGATGTGGCGATGGACGTCAACATGAATGTGAACTTCGAAGCCCGCTAAGCTCATCGGCTTCCCCGAGCTCTCTCTCTCCTGAGGCACACAAAAAGGCCGTCCGGCAAAGCGCTGGACGGCCTTCGTGCATCTGGTCCCGGAGATGATCAGGCTTTGGGCTCGATCGAATTTGTTCTTCCGGGCACGAGCGAATCAAGCAGCAAGAGGCACGCACCAATCACAATCGCGGAGTCGGCCACATTAAAGTCCGGCCAGTGATACGCGAGGATGTGCACCTCAATAAAGTCCACCACTGAGCCGTACACGATGCGGTCGTACACATTACCCACCGCTCCGGCCAGGATCAGCGCCAGCGCAATGGTCATGCGAGAGATGCGGTTGCCCATCCACACCAGGGCCGCCAGCACAACGAGCGCCACCAGAACAGCAAAGCCTGCCAGCAGCCAGCGCACCATCTGCGGTGAGGCTGAATCTGCAAACAGTGAAAACGCCGCGCCCTCGTTGGTCCAGTGCGTGATCCGCAGCACGCGCGGAATCACCGGCACCGCACCACCGATGGGGATGCGCGTCGAGACAAGATGCTTGGTGAGGCGGTCGAGGACGACCACGACCGCCGTGAGTGAAAGCAGCCAGGGAAGCCGTCGCGGCGCAGGAAAGCTCACGAAGCAGCCTCCGGCTTGTCGACGCCCATCTCCGTGAGCGCATCTTGGCAGCGCGTGCAAACGTCGTGCCACGCGCCGTAGTCGCTCACTTCTGGCATGTAATTCCAGCAGCGTGCGCACTTGTGACCAGTGGCTGAGATCGCTTCAGCCTTCAGCGCCGGGCCTTCCACAACGTGGACTGCGGAGACGTTGAGGATCTCCTTCAAGCCCGCCTGATGCTTACGCAGCAGTGCAAGCTGCTCGCCCGCAGCTGCAATCTCCACTTCAGCCTCAAGCCCCTTGCCAATGCGCTTGGCCTGCCGTGCCTCTTCCAGCACGCGCAGGGCCTCGTCGCGGATAGCGAGCAACTGCTTCCACTCCTCCAGCACCGGCGCGGGATCTTCTGCGAAGATCTCCTCCAGCTTGGGGAAGAGCGCAAGGTGCACGCTCACAGGACGGCCTTCCACCTTCGGCAGATACTCCCAGACTTCGTCTGCCGTGAAGCTGAGGATCGGTGCGACGAGCCGCACCAGCGCCTCGGTGATCTTCCACAGCACGGTCTGTGCCGAGCGCCGCGCCGCACTGGTCGGCGCAAAGGTGTACATGCGGTCCTTCAGCATGTCCAGATAGAACGCGCTCAGGTCAACGATGGCGAACTCGTTCACCGCCTGATAGACGCGGTGGAACTCGAACGTATCGTAGAAGCCGAGGATCTTCTCTGCCAGTTCGCGCGTGCGAGCCAGCATGTATCGGTCCAGCGGCAGCAGTTCCGCAGCGGGCACTTCGTCCGTGGCGGGGTTGAACCCAGCCAGATTGCCCAGCAGGAACCGGAACGTATTGCGCAGCTTGCGATAGAGCTCTGCGCAGCGCTGCATCAGGTTCTCGCTGGCGGCCATGTCCTCGCGGAAGTCGACTGAGGCTACCCAGAGGCGGACGATCTCGCCGCCCATGCGGTTGGCAATGTCCACCGGATCGACGCCGTTGCCGAGCGACTTGGACATGGCGCGGCCCTGCTCGTCGAGCGTCCAGCCCGCCGTAGCCACGTTCGAGTACGGTGCATGACCGCGCAACGCAACCGAGGTCAGCAGCGAGGAATGGAACCAGCCGCGATGCTGGTCGCCGCCCTCGAGATACAGCACCTTCGGGCCCTTGTCCTGCTGAAAATCCTTGTACGACGGGGCGAGATCAGGATCGGACTCGGCAACTGCAAACCAGCTGGTGCCGGAGTCGAACCAGACGTCGAGAATGTCTGTCTCTTTGCGGAACTTTGTGCCGCCGCAATGTGCACACTTGGCGTTGGCAGGCAGCAGCTTCTCCACGTCCGTCGTGTGCCAGGCCTCAGCGCCTTCGCGCTCGAACAGATCGACAATCTTCTGGTTCAGTTCGTGATCGATGATCGGCTTGTTGCACTCTTCACAGAGGAAGACCGCGATGGGCACGCCCCAGATACGCTGGCGGCTGATGCACCAGTCGGGGCGGGTGGCGATCATGTTGGTGATGCGCTCTTTGCCCCACGACGGGTCCCACACTACCTTGTCGATCTCGTCGATGGTGAGCTGACGGAAGGTCTTTTCTTCGCCCGCCGCGTTCTTTACCGGCGTGTCCAGCGAGATGAACCACTGCTCAGTTGCGCGGAAGATCACCGGGTGATGGCAGCGCCAGCAGTGCGGATAGGAGTGCTCCAGCGGCGCGGCAGACAGCAGCGCGCGACGCTCTTCCAGCATGGCCAGCACAATGGGGTTGGCCTCCCACACGCGCTTGCCTTCAAATGCGGGCGGCGCGGCAAAGGGCCATGCCGACTCGTCGACGTGCACATGCCCGCCGGCATCCACGCGGCAGGTCTGGTCAAGGCCGTAGCGCTCGCCGGTGTAGAAGTCGTCTGCGCCGTGCGAGGGCGCAGTGTGGACAGCGCCCGTGCCCGTGTCCGCCGTGACGTAGGTTGCCAGCACGCCGAGGATGGAACGCTCAAGGAACGGATGCTTGAAGGTGACACGCTCCAGCGTGCTGCCCTTGAAGCGGGCAAGCTCCGAGGTCTGGCCGAGTTTGCAGGCGGCGATGACCGAGGCGGCCAGTTCGGCGGCGACGATATAGACAGGCGAGGAGGCATCCGGCGCGACGTCAGGATCGCCGCTTGCGGCCAGTGCCACGTACTCAAAATCGGGATGAAACGCCACGGCCATGGACGCGGGAATCGTCCACGGCGTTGTGGTCCAGATGATGCTGTAGACTTCGCGGCCGGCGAGCGAGGCAGCAATCGCCTCCGGCTTCGACGTCAACGCATAGCGCACGTAGATCGCCGTGGAAGTGTGCTGCGCGTACTCGATCTCCGCATCGGCCAGTGCCGTGTGGTCATGGATGCACCAGTAGACCGGCTTGAGGCCGCGATAGACAAAGCCCTTTTCGAGGAATCCGTACAACGCCTCAAGCGTGTGCGCCTCATAGTCGCGTGCCATGGTGCGGTACGGCTTATCCCAGCGGCCAAAGCAGCCAATCCGCTGGAACTGCGAGCTTTGCAGATCGATGTACTTCTGCGCGTAGGCGCGGCAGGCCTCAAGCACCGCAGGAACCGGCATCTCCAGCTTCTTGCGGCCGAGCTTTTCATCCACCTTGATCTCAATGGGCAGGCCGTGGCAGTCGAAGCCCGGCACGTACGGCGAGTCGTAACCCGCCATCGTCTTTGACTTGACGACAAAATCCTTCAAGCCCTTGTTGAGCGCGTGGCCCAGGTGAATGGGGCCGTTTGCATACGGCGGGCCGTCATGCAGCAGGTAGACGGGGCGGCCTTTTGAGACCTTGCGCAGCTCGTCGTAGAGGCGCAGTTCGGTCCAGCGGGCCAGCCGAAGCGGCTCATTCTGGGGGAGATTAGCCTTCATGGGGAAGGCAGTTTGCGGCAGATTCAGAGTCGCCTTCAACTCCGGCGCTACGGACATTGTCACTCCTGGGTTCGTTCGGGATGCATCAAACTACAGTGTAAATTGTTCGCGTCAGAATTGCCGGTAACTCCGGCAGCGCATCACCGTCTATTAAGCATGGGAACCCTACGTTTCCCGCACGACGAGCGGGAGTTCAATGACGCTGAACAAACCACCCGCGACGGGAACGAGACAAGCACGCCCGCCGTCGAGCATAATGGATGGAAGGTCCTGAAATCGGACCGGCTCCCGGCGGGACATTCGCAGGCAAATGAGCCGGCGGAACACATGGCAAACGACTTTTTGATCCCATCAGCGACGACACCCGAGGCAGATTCTGCGTCGAACAGCGGGCATGAACTGGACGCCTTTCTCGGCAGGGCGTTTGAAGAGAAGCCCGTGTGGCGGACTCTTTACGAGAGCGTCCGCGATGTCTTTTTTCCCGTCAAGCTGCCTCCCCTTGAGCTGACGTCGACTCCGATCCCGGTTCCGGACCGCATGGCGGTCAAGACGAACCCGTGGGCGGTCGGCATCTCCAGCACCTTCAACATCCTCATCGTTTTGTTCGCCATCTGGCTTGGCTACAAAGCTGTGGTGAAGATTGTGAAGCCGCCGGTTCAGGCCACCAACATCGACGTGAGCACGTTCGACCTGAAAGCACCCAAGGCGGGCACGATGGCGGGCGGCGGTGGTGGCGGCGGTTCGCATGACATTGTGGACCCGATCAAGGGCAAGCTGCCTCCCCGGATGAAGAACCCGATGGCACCGCCCATGGTGCCAGTGCTCGAGCATCCCAAGCTGGCGGTCCCTGCGGCCATTAACGTCCAGCAGAACATCCAGCTGCCTGACAACCCGAACATGCCCAACTTTGGCGTGACCAGGTCCGCCAACGTGACGCTCGCGTCAAACGGGCAGGGCGGCGGCGGTGGCATGGGTACGGGCTACGGTGGCGGCATCGGCTCCGGCACAGGCAACGGCTTTGGTCCCGGCACGGGCGGCAACGCTGGCGGCGGACTCTACCACGTGGGTGGTGGCGTCAGCTCGCCGGTTCCTATCTTCACGCCTGATCCGGACTTCAGCGACGAGGCGCGGCGAGCCAAGTACCAGGGCATCTGCGTGATCTCTGTGATTGTGGATGCACATGGCAACACGCAGGATCCGCGCGTGGTTCGCACGCTGGGCATGGGGCTGGACGAGAAGGCTCTGGAAGCCGTGCGGAAGTGGCGCTTCAAGCCTGCAATGAAGGGCAGCCAGCCGGTTCCGGTACGCATCAACGTCGAAGTGAACTTCCGGCTCTATTGAGAGCGATCTCTTAGCCACGAAAAACAAACTGCCCAGGTCCGACGATGCGGATCTGGGCAGTTTTCATTGCCGCCAGCAAAGTGGCCGGTGCATTCAGGGTGTCGCGGGGGCTGCGTCAGTAGAGGCCGCGTGTGCGTGCCATGAGGCGCGCCAGGCCCAGCAGCGCATCGGTAAAGGGCGTTGGAACGCTGGTCAGTTGCCCAAGTTCACGCACAGCGGCCACCAGCGCGTCCAATTCCAGAGGGCGGCTTGCTTCCACGTCCTGCAGCATTGAGGTCTTGACGGCGCCAATTTTGCGCGTGACCGCATGACGGTCCTCGGGCTCTTCGGCGATGGGGATGCCGATGCGCTCGCCGATCTCCTTGGCTTCACGCATAACGCGCGTCGCGAATGTGCGCACGAGGTCATCGTCAAGCACGCGATCGGCGGTTGCGCCTGTGAGCGCACTGATGGGGTTGATGGTCATGTTGCCCCACAGCTTGAACCACACATCCTTCTGAATCTGCGGCGACACCTGCGCGTCAATACCGGCCTGCGCAAGCAGTTGGGCCAGCGCCTGCACGCGCTGCGTGGTGCCGCCTGCGGGCTCGCCAATGATGAGCTTGCGACCGAAGTGGTGGCGCACGGCGCCGGGACCGTCAAGCGAGCAGCTCACGTGCACCACACCGCCCACCACACGCTCAATGGGAATGGCACGCTCGATTGCTCCGTCCGGGTCTACTGCGTGCAGTCGCGTGCCTTTCAGAGCGCCGCCAAAGTCCTGAAGAAACCACCACGGCACGCCATTCATCACCGTCAGCACTGTGGTTTCCGGGCCGATCAGTGGGCCGATGCGCTGGGCCACACTGGCGAGCGCAGGCGCTTTCACGGCAATGATGACCAGATCCTGCACGCCGAGTGCGGCAGGATCGTTGCTGGCCTGCACGGACGTCTGCGTGTCGCCGTCAGGGCTCGCAAGGCGAAGGCCGTGCTCACGCAGCGCTGCAAGCGTGGCACCGCGCGCCACCACAGCCAGCGGCGCGTCCGCATGCTGCGCCAGACGAGCACCCATCCATCCACCGATTGCGCCCGCGCCGTAGATGCAGATCTTCTTCATGAGTTCTGGACTCCTGATACGGAACAGCCTCTTGATGATTGATGTGGAGCGGCGCGTCACCGCTCCACGGTACGAAGGAAGACGGCTACTACACAGTGGCCGCGGGCTCGGGATCCCACACCCCGGAGGTGAGGTATTCGTGAATCGACGCCGCAGCCTTGCGCCCGGCACCCATGGCCAGAATTACAGTCGCGCCGCCCGTCACAATGTCGCCTCCGGCAAAGACGCCGCACTTGGAGGTGCGTCCCGTCACCGGGTCGGCCACAATGTAATTCCGCGCGTTGGTCTTCAGGTCCGGCGTGGTGCTCTGGATCAGCGGGTTGGCCGTGGTGCCCAGGCCGACGATCGCCACATGCGCCGGCAGCACAAACTCCGAGCCCTTGACCTCAACGGGGCGACGGCGGCCGCTTGAATCAGGCTCGCCCAACTCCATCCGGACACAGCGAGCGCCCGTCAGGAAGCCCTTTTCGTCGCCGAGAAACTCCACCGGGTTGGTGAGCATGTGGAACTCGATGCCTTCCTCGCGCGCGTGCTTCACTTCTTCGGCGCGTGCGGGCATTTCGGCTGCGGAACGGCGATAGACCAGCGTCGCCGACCGTGCGCCGAGGCGCTTGGCGGTACGCACTGCGTCCATGGCCGTGTTGCCGCCGCCGACAACGATCACGTCGCGGTCACGGCAGTCGTAGATAGGCTCGTCGTACTCGGGGAACTGGTAAGCACGCATCAGGTTGGTGCGCGTCAAAAACTCGTTGGCCGAGTAGACGCCGTTCAGGTGCTCGCCGGGAATGTGCAGGAACTGCGGCAGGCCCGCGCCGGTGGCGACAAACACCGCGTCAAAGCCCTCGTCGCGCATCAGCTCGTCAATGGTGACGCTCTTGCCAACGACGACGTTGGTCTCAAATTCAACGCCCATGCGGCGGAGGTTCTCGACCTCATTCTTCACGATGGACTTCGGGAGGCGGAACTCGGGAATGCCGTAGACCAGCACGCCGCCCAGCTCGTGCAGTGCCTCCAGCACGCGCACGCGGTGACCCTTCTGGATCAGGTCGCCCGCCGCGGAAAGCCCTGCGGGGCCGCTGCCCACAATCGCCACGCTCTTGCCGGTTGCCGGAGCGATCGCCGGCAATCCAAGCTGGCCGCTGGAGCGCTCGAAGTCGGCAATGAACCGCTCCAGGTTGCCGATGGCTACCGACGCGCCCTTCTTGCCCAGCACGCAGCCGCCTTCACACTGCTTCTCCTGCGGGCACACGCGGCCCGTCACGGCAGGCAGCGCATTGTCTTCACGCATCTTTGCCGCCGCAGCCAGAAAGTCGCCCGCATAGATCAGCTCAATTACCGAGTGAATCTTCACACCGACCGGGCACTTGATCTCGCAGCCCGGCTTCATGCAGGCAATGCAGCGCGACGACTCAATCAGCGCCTGGTTGGAGCCGAGGCCGAGGTTCACCTCAGTGAAGTTGCACGCACGCGCCTGCGCGTCGGCTTCCGGCATCGGCACGCGCGTAATCTTCATGCGCTCCTTGAGAGGAAGTTCGTTCTTCGCATCAGACATAGTGCTTCTCCCCCTCGGCCAGTTGCTTCAGCTCCGCGCGCACCCGCGCCAGTTCCTCAGCTTCGTGCGCCTTGTACTGCTCCAGTGACGCGCATTCCTTGTCGCGATACATGGTGTTGCGCTGCATCATCACTTCAAAGTTCACCTTTGAGGCGTCAAACTCCGGCCCATCCACGCAGGCAAACTGGCTCTCATTGCCCACCAGAACGCGGCAGCCGCCGCACATGCCAGTGCCATCCACCATGATCGAGTTCAGGCTGACCATGGTCTTGATGCCCAGCGGAGCCGTAATCCGCGCCACCGCGCGCATCATGGGCACGGGGCCCACGGCCAGCACAAAGTCCGGCTTGCGCCCGGCCTCAATCAGCTCATTCAGCTTCTTCGTCACCAGCCCGTGTTCGCCATAGGAGCCGTCGTCAGTCATGATGTATGTTTCCGTGCTCGCGTCGCGGACCTCGTCCTCAAAGACGACCATATCCCTGCCGCGCGCGCCTTCAACGAAGATCACGTGATTGCCGGCGTCTTTCAACGCGTGCGATGTGGGCAGCGCCATTGCCGTGCCCACCGATCCGGCCAGGATCATCGCCGTGCCGTAGTTCTCAATCTCTGAAGGACGGCCGAGCGGCCCCACGATGTCGAGGATGTAGTCGCCGGTTTCAAATGCGGCCAGCAGGGAAGTCGTCTTGCCCACGGCCTGCACGGCAATGGTCACCGTTCCGGCCTTGGGGTCCGAGCCCTTGATGGTGAGGGGAATGCGCTCGCCCTTCTCATGGAGACGAAGAATGACGAACTGCCCCGGCCGTTGTTTGCGCGCGATGCGGGGCGCTTCAATCACAAGTTGCCGGATGTTTTGGCCGACCGTGCGCGCTTCAAGAATCCTGTACATCGATCCGAGCTCCAGTGGTGCCGTAAAACTCTGAATTGAAGGGAATTGTGTCGAGCAGGGAAAAAGAGCGCAGTAACTCGCACCGACCCCTCATTCGGTACCGTACCACGGGATAACCTTGCCAAAAGGTGAGCTGGAACACATGAGTGGAACGTTGAAAGTGATCTTGCTCAATGCGCAGATGGCTCGCGCAGGCAAAGCAAAAGCGCCGTTGCCGGCGCTTCGTCTGAAACTGAAAATAGTATCTGCATTACGACAAAACCTCCGACAGTGGCTGCTGTCAGAGGTTCGGTAAAAGGATTCAACTCGTTGATTCTAAATGGTGCGCCCGGAGTGATTCGAACACCCGACCTACTGATTCGTAGTCAGTCGCTCTATCCAGCTGAGCTACGGGCGCATACGTTGTAACCAACGACCAAAGACAGATTAACAGGGAATTGCCCTGCGTGCAAATGCGTGCAAACTACGCTGCTGGAGCGGCTTCCGGCTCCGGCTGCGGCGGGATCAGCGAAACTTCCTCCACGATGTCGAGGCCGCTCTCGCGGACCAAACGCGCAACCGTTGCGGCGTTGAGGCGCGTGGCGTCGTACTCTGCCAGCAGCGTATGCGCCTCGCGGTCAAACACGAGGCGGCGAATCCCGTAAACCTCGCGGGTGCTGGCCAGTGCCAGGGCGACAGCCTCAGTGGGCTCGCCTTTGTAGCGGAACAGGATGTCAACCGTGGTCATAAGACGATCATACCAAGCAGGGGTTCAGACGGTCAGAGCCGCTTCAGGTAGTTGCGAATCTCGGGGTCGGACCAGTCTGTGGCACCCACAAATTTCCGGCGGATGACACCGTTTCGGTCGATTGCGTAGGTTTCCGGCCACATATCGGTATGGAACAGGCTGGCCGCTGACTGGCTGGGATCGCGCACCGTGATCAGGTTCACATGCCGGTTGCGAATGAAGTTGGCATACGCCACCGGGTCCTCGTCAATGCTGATGGCGATGACGGTGATGTCGGGGTTTTCGCGCTGGAACTGCAGCAGGGACGGCATCTCAGCCACGCACGGGCCGCACCACGTTGCCCAGAAGTTCAGCAGCACAGTTTTGCCGCGGTAGTTGGCCAGACGCACGGAGCTTGATCCGTCCGAGACGGTAAAGTCCGGCGCAACCTTGCCTGTCTGGGCCGGATGGGCTCCGCGGTCACAGCCAGGGAGAATGGTCAGCGTCGTCAAAAGCGGAAGAAGGAGAAGCAGGCGAAGATAGCGCACCTTTCTATAATACGGAGCGAAACGGTTGCAGCGAAAGGGCGGCAAGTGACGGACGAGAAGCGAGCAGAGCAAACAGGTGCAACGGCGGAAGAATATAAGCCCGTTCTGGGGCTTGGCAGCGAACCCGGAGCCGAGTTGGAGCGGCCGTCGCTGGCAGGCACGCTGTTTGACCAGCCCGAGCCCGCTCCACTCATCGAACTGACGGTAATTGTGCCTGCGCGCAATGAGGAGCAATGCCTCGGCGCGTGCCTTCAGTCGCTTGTGGCGCAGTCGGACGATGCCTTCATGCTGGGCCGCGACTGGGAACTGATCGTAGTGGACGATCACTCGACGGATAAGACGGCGGAGATTGCACGGGGCTTTGCGGGTGTAACGGTGCTGGCCGCGGCAAAGCTGGAAAAGGGTTGGACGGGGAAGGCAAACGCCATCTGGACGGCAGCCCGCCGCGCACGCGGGCGCTGGCTGCTATTCACTGACGCGGACACCGTTCACGAGTCCGGCAGCCTGCGCCGCGCCATCCATGAAGCCGCTCACAGCAAGGCGGGCATGCTCAGCTACTCGCCAAAGCAGATTGTGCAGGGCTTCGCACAGCGCTCGCTGATGCCGCTTGTCTTCTCCGAGCTCGCGCTGGCTTACCCGCCTGCAAAAGTCAGCGACCCTAACCAGCGCGTCGCCGCAGCCAACGGTCAGTTTCTTCTCGTTGAGCGCGAAGCCTACCGGCGCATCGGCGGACACCCAGGCGTGCGCGACAAAGTGCTGGAAGATGTGGAGCTGGCCTTCACGGCCAAGCGGCGGCGCATCGGGATTCGCTTCCGGTACGCGGCGGACGCCGTCTCCACGCGCATGTATCGCTCAACTGGAGCAATGGTCGAGGGTTGGACCAAAAACCTCGCGCTCCTCTTTAATAACGCGCTTCCGCTTGCACTCTGGCGCGCGCTCGATTTCGTACTTCTCTTCGCGCTTCCGCTGCTGGCGTACGAGCTGTGGAGCGGCAAGTTCGGCGTGCACTCACTGCAGTGGCTCAGTGCAGGCTGGGTGCTGCTGCTGCTCTGGGCGCGGAATCTCTTCCGCTTCTACGCCCGCGTTGCCAAGTCGAACTTCGGATTTGTAAACTGCGCCCTTGCTCCGCTCGGTCTGCCGTTGTTCGTAGTCCTGCTTTATCGAAGCTGGTTTCAGCATCGAATTCTGAAGCAGGTGCACTGGAAAGGCCGCGTTTACGGCGAATAACGCCAGAGCCTGCTATGCACTTTCCCGCGGGCGTCGTTGCGGGAGAAAATCGCGCCAGACGAGGCGGAGGACGCAGACTTTGGCCATTCCAAGGCCAGGACGACAACAAAATATGGCGCGATTTTTACCGCAACCCGAAGGGCTGGGGCCAATTTTCCCGATCTCCGCGTCGGTCGTCGCTAGTAGACACTCGGTCTGCGTCGCTCCTCTCTCCTCGATCTCGATAAAATTGGCGCCCAGCGACACCGGCGCGAAAGTGCATAACAGACTCTAGAAGAATGAACCGCCGGGCTGGACCGGCGCATCCTTTCAAATGAGAGAGTTTCCCCATGATTGAGCTCACCCGCCGGGCTACATTTTCCGCGGCACATTATTACTGGATCGACGCCTGGAGCGAGGAGAAGAACCGCGCCGCTTTTGGCCTCTGCGCCAATCGCAACGGTCACGGCCACAACTACACGCTGGAAGTAACCGTGAAGGGCGAGCCTGACGCGGTCACCGGCTTCGTCGTCGATCTCAAGTGGCTGAAGGACGTGATTGAGCATGAGGTGCTCGGCGCGTGGGATCATCGCCATCTGAATCTTGAGGTGCCAGAGTTTGCAAAGGCCCTGCCGACCACCGAGAACCTCGCCCTTGCCGCGTGGAAACGCCTTGCGCCCGCCGTCGCTGCGGCACAGGGCGCGCAGTTGAGCCGCGTCCGCGTCTATGAGACGCCGGAGATCTTCGCCGAGTATCGGGGGGAAGCGTGAAGGCGTACTTCGGACGGCGCTACATGCTCAGCGCGAGCCACCGGCTGCACACGGAGCGGCTCTCAGCGGAAGAGAACCGCGCTGCCTACGGCAAGTGCAACAACCCGCACGGCCATGGGCATAACTACGTCGTTGAAGTCCTCGTGGGCGGGCAAGCTGACGCAACAACCGGCATGGTGATCGATCTTGTCACACTGGATGCAGCGGTACGCACAAAGGTGCTCAACCGCTTCGACCACATGAACCTGAACCTGGACCCGCTGTTTGCCGAAGCAGTTCCGACGACGGAGAATCTTTGTAGAGCGATCTTTGATCTGATGAAGGCCGCGCTGCCCGCGGGCAAACTTGAGCATGTGCGCGTGGAAGAGACAGAGAACAACTTCTTTCAGTGTCCGGCAGCGTAGCACGAAACAATCGAGGCCCTTTCCCCAGGGCCGGAGGTGGAGCGAGATGGCACAACCGATAGCAGTCACAAAGCCGGTGCGGCGCAGCGCGGAAGCAGTAGAAGGCCTCGGCACCTACACAACGCAGGAGATTTACCACGAGTTGCTTGGCCGCTTTGGCGAAGACCCCGACCGCGACGGCCTGCTCTCAACGCCCAAGCGCGTTGAGAAAGCCATGGCCTTCCTGACCAAGGGCTACGATCAGAACCCAACGGAGATTCTGCGTGGCGCCCTCTTTGACGTCGATTACGACGAGATGGTCATCGTCAAAGACATCGAGATGTACTCGCTCTGTGAGCACCACATGCTGCCATTCTTCGGCCGCGTGCACGTGGCCTATATTCCCAAGGGCAAGGTCATCGGACTCAGCAAGATTCCGCGCCTCGTCGAGGTTTTTGCGCGCCGCCTGCAGGTGCAGGAACGGCTGACGCGCGAGATTGCCGACGCCATTCAGGAGGCCATTGAACCGCAGGGCGTGGGCGTGGTCATTGAGGCGCGCCACCTCTGCATGATGATGCGCGGCATTGAGAAACAGAACTCGACCACCGTGACCAGCGCCATGGTTGGCTGCTTCCGCCAGAAGGAAACCCGCACGGAGTTCCTCTCACTCGTCCGCCAGCCGGGCTCGGGCGCGCTCTGACGCGCCAAGCCCTTGTTCCTCTAAAGTAGTTGAGTGAACGGACTTCTTGTAATCGACAAGCCGGGTGGCATGACGAGTCATGACGTTGTCTCCCGGCTCCGCAAAATCACGGGCGAGCGCTCCATTGGGCATCTCGGCACGCTGGACCCCATGGCCACCGGCGTGCTTCCTCTGCTGCTTGGCAAATTCACCCGTCTGGCGCAATATTTCTCCGCTGCTGAAAAAAGCTACACAGGCACCATTCGCTTTGGATGGGCCACTGACACCTACGACGCTGAAGGCGAAGCCGTGGAACCCCGCGCGGAGCCGGTGCTGACTCTGGAGCAGGTGCGCGCCGCAGCGGCCCGTTTCCACGGTGAGATGCAGCAGATGCCGCCTGCATTTTCCGCGAAGAAGATTGCCGGAACACCCGCCTACAAGCTGGCGCGCGCGGGCAAGCCCGTGGAACTCAAGGCCGCCACCATCCGTATTCATCATTTCGAGATTATGTCGCTGGCTGACGCCGAGGCCGCGTTTGCCATGACCGTCAGCGCAGGCGGTTATGTGCGCTCTGTGGCCCATGAACTCGGCCAGGATCTGGGTTGCGGCGCGCATCTCAGCAGCTTGCGGCGCACGCAGGCCGGCGTGTTTACGCTCGCGGAGGCTCGCACGCTGGACGAACTGGAGGCAGCAAAGGGAGACGCGGAGGCACTGGAGTCGCTCTGCATTCATCCACGCCTGCTGTTGCCGGAGATGCCTTCGGTCACCGGAGACGCGTTCGCGCTGGGCCGCCTCCGCAATGGCGCTCAGGCCAACCTGCCGGAGTTCTCTGCGGCGCCCGTGGTCAAGGTCTTCGCCAGCCAGCGGGATCTGGTCGGCATTGCAAAGCGTGTGGCGGGTACGTTGTTTCAGCCCGTCGTTGTGATGGGGTGAGCGAAGAGATTAAAGGCAGAAAGCGGGATCATTTTTGCAGCAGCGTCTTCAGCGTCGGCAGCAGCGTGGTGGCGATGATCTCCGCTCCCTTGGCGGTGGGATGAATGCCGTCAGCCTGAATCGTATCCGGAACGCGCACAAGGCCCTGGTACAGCATGGGAATAAAGGCAACGCGATGGGCCGCGGCAACGTCCCGGTAGACCTGCGAGAACTGCTGGATGTAGTCCGCTCCGTAGTTGGGCGGCAGCGTGATGCCGGCAAGCAGTACCTTGATGTGCTCCCGCTCGAGCGCAGTCACCACTGTGTCCAGGTTGTGCCGCATCAGTTCCAGCGGCTGACCGCGCAGACCGTCATTGCCGCCGAACTCGACGATGACCACCGCCGGATGCATGCGCACGATGGCGGGCAGGGAAGCGACGGCGTCCTTTGTCGTGGCGCCACTGGTGCCACGATTCACCACGGCGTAGCGGTAGCCGAGCCGGTCCAGGTCTCGCTGCAGCGCGGCAGGATATGCTTGCGACGCAGTGACTCCATAGCCCGCCGTGATGCTGTCACCAAAGCAAACCACCAGTGGCCGCTCCGCCGCGACCAGCGGCAGTGCAACCGCGACAAAAAGAAATGCAACGAGCAGCCTGCGACGAACGTCCATGTGAGCAGTGTAGCGAAGCCTGCGCCGTGCGCAGCAACCATCGTCTGACGGAGGAACCGGGTGATCGAAGTCCGGGATGTACGTAAGTGGATTCAGAACGGCGCGCGGCGCGTGGAGATTCTCAAAGGCATCTCGCTCACCATTCCCGCCGGTCAATTCGTTGCCATCGTAGGCGCCAGCGGAAGCGGCAAAAGCACTTTACTCGGTTTGTTGGCCGGGCTTGACACGCCCAGCGCCGGCGAAATCTGGCTGGATGGCAAGCCTATTCACAACCTCACTGAGACTGACCTGGCCGCAGTGCGCGGTGAAACTATCGGCTTCGTCTTCCAGTCTTACCAACTCATCCAGACGCTCACTGCGCTTGAAAACGTGTTGTTGCCGTTCGAGCTCAATGCCTCAGGCCGCGGCATTGAGCGGGCAAGGGAACTGCTCCAGCAGGTCGGCCTCGGCGAGCGCACCGATCACTATCCGATTCAGCTATCAGGCGGCGAGCAGCAGCGTGTGGCGCTCGCCCGCGCCTTCGTCGTCGATCCACCCATCGTGATGGCCGACGAGCCAACCGGGAATCTCGACTCCACCAACGGTAAGGTCGTGCTCGATCTGCTGCTCAAGCGCAATCGCGAGCAGAGCACGACCCTGATCCTCGTGACGCACGATCCTGAAGTGGCCAGCCGTGCAGACCGGCGCATCGTGCTCAAGGATGGCATGGTCATTGAAGACGAGCTTCAGAACGGATCGCATCATGGCTAGAAGCGCTCTGCCGTGGCAGCGCGCCGCGGCCATCGGTTGGCGCGATCTGAAGTCCGCGCCCGGCAAATTCCTCTTCGTCATTCTCTCGGTCGCCGTCGGCGTCGCAGCACTGGTTGGCGTGCGCGGCTTCAGTGAGAGCTTCCGCCGCATGCTCACCGTCGAATCCCGTTCACTGATGGGCGGCGACCTCAGCGCGCGCATCTATCATCAGCCCACGGCGGCGGAGCAGCAGAAGGTCACCGCGCTCGACGCCCAACTCGGCGCGCGCTCCACGTGGGTGGTCGAAACCATCTCCATGGCCTCCGCACCGCCTGATCCCGTTCCACTGCTCGTCACGCTCAAAGCCGTCGATCCCACACAGTATCCGTACTACGGCGCGGCCGACCTGGAGCCCGCGATGCCGCTTGCCCAGGCGCTCTCCGGCGACTCCGCTGTTGTGGCCGAGGAGTTTCTCATCCGCCTCAACGCGCGCGTCGGCGGCACGCTTCGCCTCGGCGGCCACGCCTTCCGCATTGCCGCAGTGCTTCGACAGGAACCGGATCGCATGTCCGCCGGTGCCGGCATGGGCCCGCGCGTAATGATCTCCAGCACCGCGCTGGCGCGTATCGGCCTGCTTTCAGAAGGCAGCCGTTCAAGCCATCGTCTCCTGCTGCAGCTTCCAGGGACGGTCAATCCCGTCTCCGCGCGCAAGCAGGTCGAGTCCATCCTGCCAGATGCGCAGGTCATGGACTTCAAGGAAGGGAACCCGGCGCTCAGTGAAGGGCTCGAGCGAGCCACCGCCATCCTCAGCCTCATCTGCCTCGTCACCATGGTGCTCGGCGCCATTGGAGTAGCCATGGCCATGCACGCTCACCTTGAGCAGCGCATGGACATGCTCGCGATCTTGAAGGCTCTCGGCGCGCGCTCTACGGACCTGCTCCGCATCTTCCTGCTGCAAACGCTCGCGCTGGGCCTTGCCGGCGCACTGCTCGGCGTCGCTGGTGGCGCAGGCGTCATGCTGGCGCTTCCCGCAGTCTTCGGCAAACTTCTGCCTGTCTCCATTGCGCTGCAGTTCCCATGGCGCTCCGCGCTCGCAGGCCTCGGCACCGGCCTGCTGACCACACTGCTGTTCTGCCTGCCGCCGCTGCTTGATGTGCGTGGCATTCGTCCTGTGCTGGTGCTGCGGCGCATGGTGGAGCGCAATGGGTCTGCGCGTTCGCGCCTGTCCCGCATCTGGGCACGCCGCCTGCAGTGGGGTATCTCTGTGCTGGTGGTGGCCGCGCTGGCTGGCATTGCCTGGGCGCTTACAGATTCCGCCCAGATCGGCAGCGCCTTCGCCGCCATCTTCAGCGTGGCGCTGCTGGTGCTTCTCCTGCTCGCTGCAATCACACTCTGGCTGCTACGCCTTGTTCTCAACCGTGTGCGGCTCCATTTGCCCGCCGCCACACGCCATGGCCTTGCCAATCTCTACCGGCCCGGTAACCAGTCCGCTGCCGTCATGGCTGCGCTCGGCCTTGGCGCCATGCTGATCCTCTCGGTTTATCTCACACAAGGCACGCTGCTGCGACAGATTCGCGAAGTCGCTTCTCCCAAGGTCCCAAATGTCTTCCTTATCGACATCGCAAACGACGAGGTGGAAGGCGTACGCAGTTTCTTCGCGCATCAGTCCGGGCTCGCGGCTCCTCTCGACCTACTTCCCGTTGTAACGGGCCGCTTCATAACCCTCAACGGCAAGACGCTCGACCAGTTGCAGGGGCAGCATTTCCCCCGCCACATGCTGGAGAGCGCGGAACTGAGCTGGGCGGATGCGCCTCCGGCAGGCGATCGCATTGTGCAGGGCGCGTGGTGGACGCAGCCCGGCGTGCCAAAGATTGCCGTGAATGAAGGTACGGCGCAAAGAACCCATCTCGGTCTCGGCTCAGCCGTGCAGATCGAAATTGGCGGGCGCGCTGTTACATTGCAGGTGGCCGCGCTCTATCGCGCCGACGGCGAACACATTGGCGCACGCACGCCGTTTGTGTTGCCGTCTGGCCTGCTGAAAGATGAGCCTGCAACCTGGTACGGCGGTGTTCACATCGCACCATCCCAGATCCCAGCAATGGAACGCGCGCTGTTCGCGTCGCATCCCACCGTCACCGTGATCAACCTTGCCGACATGCTTACCCGCATCGAATCCGTGGTGGACCAGATCACCTTCGTTGTGCGCTTTCTGGCGGGATTCTCCATTCTCGCCGGGCTCATGATCCTGGCTTCCAGCATCGCCGGCGCGCGGATACGCCGCATGCGGGAGGCCGTCGTGCTGAAGACGCTTGGTGCCACGCGCTTTCACATTGTGCGCACCTTCAGCGTGGAGTTCTGCGTGCTCGGGCTCCTGGCGGGTGGCGTTGGCGCGGTCTTCGCCAATGTGCTCACTCAACTTGTCCTTGAACGGCTCCACCTTGCATTCCGCATCGACTGGAAAGCCTCACTGTGCACGGTTGTTGGCACGGCGCTATTAGCCACCGTTACCGGCTGGATCGCCAGCCATCGCATCCTGGGATTGCGGCCTCTGGAGGTGCTTCGGGAAGAGTGAGACGCCCCTGTTTGACCAAGGGGAGATTCCCCTTTATGATGATGAAGTTGGCCGATGCGCTGCGACGCTAGTCGCCCGTTGGCCACAGGCTGCATGATCGCGGAGTATCGCGCTTGTTGCCCCCTCGTTCAATGGTAGGACAGCCGCCTCTGGAGCGGCATATCGGGGTTCGAATCCCTGGGGGGCAGCCAGATCATCGGCAACGGCTTAATCCTCTCCCTCGTTGAAGTTTCCCCCTCCATTTTTTGCTGATCAGATCAGTGGTTCTTATTCACTGTCATACGCTTCTCGCTGCCCGCGACAATTTGATGCACGGCAGAAATTGCTCCTGAAATACGTCAGGCGACGCTCACTGGAGCGTCGCCTGACGATATGCCACGCCGTCGTTCATGCCAGAATCTGATGGGCCCCTGGCAACGTGCGGCACGGCATGACCGTTGATGCTACTGGAACTGGAACCAGTTCACATTCGCAATGCTGCCCGATGAACCGCCTCCCTTAAATACCACGTAGAGGTCGTGTACACCGGACGCGCCGGATGCAGTGGCCGTCACCGTTGTCCAGGTCTGCCAGCCGCCTGTGACTGACAGCGTTGCCGTGGCAACAAGAGTTCCGCTCGGGCTGTCGAGGTGGAACTCTGCGGTGCCGCCATTTCCGGCGCTCGCTTCGCGCATACTTACCTTGCTCACGGACGTGCCGAAATCCACGTTCTTATAAAGCGCGTAACTGCCAGGCGTCAGATAGCCAAGGTCATAGCCAGCAGTGGTATCTGAAGTGTTCTCCGTCGCAAGCCCATTCTGGCTTGTGTAACTTGAAGCCTGGATCTGCGACGTTGCGGCAATGGTTTCTGCTCCAGATTGCGTGCCACTCCACGTGAAGGTGGCAGCTGCATAACGCGGCAGTGTGTAAGTGAAGGATTGCGCACCCCACTGCACCTGGAATGTTACGACCGCGCCCGTGTTGTTGTATGCGATCAGCGCTTTCGAGTCATCGGGGTTGGTGAAGGCGACACTCACAATTCCGTTTGCGTTGCTCGAGTAAATCCTGGTGGCGCCCGGGAGAACGTACTTGCTGTAGTGTCCAAGAGTGTAATACTCAATATCCTTGGTCACCGCGCCGGTCTGGTTGTTAACAGTCACAATCGGCGTGCATGTGGAGCATCCGCCGTAGCCGCTGATTTGCGACAGGTTGGGACCGAGGTTCTGGTCCAGGGCAAGGCTCCACTTCACATACGCCTTGCCTGCGTTGCGCAACACCTGCGTGATTTCCAGAAAGTCGTTGGTGAACTGATTCGTAATCCAGGTTCCCCCGGAGTGTTCTGTCTGCCACGCGCCCTTGGTTGGATAGAGGTTCGCAACCGTCTGCTGACCTCCAGGCGTTCCTCCGTAGCCATGCCACGCTGTACCGGCCACCTGGCTCGATGCAAGGATTGTGGGATCGTTCAGCACCGTCTCCGGGTACGACACGGTATCCCAGTTATGGTCGTAAACCAGCACCTGTGTTGAAAGGTTTGCGGTCTGCAGCGCAGGCAGCACGTAATCGCGCAGCACTGCCAATTGCGTAGCAGCATCCATGCCCATTCCCGGGTAGTTGCTCGGCTGGTAGAGCGGCTCGTTTTGCAGAGAGATGTAATCGATCGGAATCCCCGCCGCAGCGTATGCCTGAATGTACTTCACAAAGTACTGCGCAAAGGGCGTGTACATGGTCGGAAGCAGCGTCCCGCCGATCATTGAGTTGGTCGTCTTCATCCAGCCCGGCGGGCTCCACGGATTCGCCATAATCTTCATCTGCGGGTTCAGCGTCTTGGCCTGCTGCACCAGCGGAATGATGTAGGACTCATCGTGAGAGACGGAGAAGTTTGCCAGGGTAGGATCCGTCTGCGTCCCCGTCAGATCGTCAAAGCTATAGACCGAACGAGCGATATCGCTGGCACCCATCGGGTTCCGCATAAAGCTCAGTCCGATGCCGTTGCCGTCCCGTGTGAACAGATCATTGAGTGTGGACGTGAGCGTTGCAGACGGTGCGACCTTCTCAAGCAGATACGCAGCTGAGTCCGTGAATGCCGCACCAAACCCGTCCATCGTCTGGTACTGCTGCGCCTCGTCCACAACAATCTTGTTGGAGCCAGCCGTCGTTGTCGTAAAGGTGATATCGGGCTGTGCAGTCATCAACGAAGTCTGATCCATCGTGCTGAGGACGGAGGAAACCGTTGGCCCTGCGATGAGGTACGTCCCGGAAACTGCGCTGCTCTGCGCATATCCTGGTGCAATGGCGATGGCGGCTATGGATGTATCGGCAGCCACATCAATCGCACCGTTGTAAGCCTGCGACTGGACCGTCGGCGTCGAGCCGTCCGTCGTGTAGTAGATCGTGGCGCCTGGTATGTCGTCTGTCAGTGTCACCGACTGCGCGCTCGTATAGGTTCCGGGCGCAGGGGAGAGAACTGGTGCGTCTGCTGCCGGCAGCGCAATCGTATAGGTGCCGCTTGCAACGCTACTGTTCGCGAAACCTGACGCAGCAGCAATCGCCTTGATCGTCGTGGTCGCCGCAATTGCGATCGGCTGCGTATAGAGCGTGGAGGATGTAGTCGGTGTCGTTCCGTCCACGGTGTAATAGACGGATGCGCCCGCGGTGGAGTCAGCAATCGTCACGCTCTGCGCGGCGGTGTAGGTGCCTGGCGCTGGGGTAAACGTTGGAGTGGCCGCCGAAGGTTGCGTGATTGTGTACGTCGCGGTCGCAACAGAACTGTTCGTGTAGCCGCTGGCCGCAGCAATCGCCTTGATCGTTGTCGTGGCAGAAACTGAAATCGGCGCGGAGTAGGGTGTGGAGCTTGCTGTCGGCGTGGAGCCGTCCGTTGTGTAGTAGATTGAAGCTCCGCTGGTCGCATCCGTAATGGTGACCGACTGCGTTGCTGTATACGTGCCTGACGCCGGGCTGAATGCCGGCGTTGCGGTGGTCTTTGTCTGCGTTGTGCCGGTGCCGCCGCCTCCGCCGCATCCGGCCAGCCCCGTGAGAAAGAGACTTACCAAGAAAACTATCCTGCGCATAACCCCGTGCCTCCGACAATTCGCTTTTCTCCTCCGGACTGTGCCGGAGTGAGGTCAATGGATCCAAGCCGCATACAAGCCTACGCCGGGAATGCCCATGTGGGCACCCCCGGCGAAAATTGTTGCGATTTAGAAGTAGAATTTGGCGCCCAACTGCATCACGCGCGAGTTACCGCCGCTGCTGTAGTCACCAAAGTATGTGCCTAGGTTTGACTTCGATCCGGCCGGGCGAACGTTCACAGGGCTGACCGGGACCACATTGTTCCAGTTCCACGCCCAGGCCCAGTAGTTATTCGCATTTGAGCCAGTGGTGTCGTCCGCTGTATCCGGATTCGCGCTCAGGTTACGGCCCCAGAACTGCGGATGGTTAAAGGCGTTGAATGCCTCCCAGCGCAGCTCGAAGAACCGCTTCTCACCGTTGCCCACAGGTATCCGCTTCAGCAGCGCAAGGTCTGTGCTGTTGGTGCCGCCGCCGCGCAGGTATTTCTGCGGCCACGGTGCAGGCGCTCCAAGGTTAGGCATTGTGAAGGCATTGGGATCGACAGCGGCATAGCGACCGTGACGGCTGACGACAGGATTCTTCGTCAGATACATCGCGGTCGGCTCGGTCCATGAACCATCCACCATCTGACCGCCCCACCACGAGAAGTTTGCACCAATGCTGCCCGGGCCGCCTGAGATGAACTGCGAAACGCCGCTCAACTCCCAGTGGTCCGCCAGATACGAAACCAGGCGCGATCCGCCAAGATAGTTACTCACCTTCGGCAGATCGTACATGTAATTCACAACAAGGTTGCCGGCGTGGTCAAACCCGGCCAGGCCGTAGTTATACTTGCGTTCGCTGATGGTGTTCACCCAGCTCTCATCACTGTCCGTGGTGTCCAGCGCTTTGCCCCAGGTGAAGGCGCCGCCAAAGATCAGCCCGTGACCGAACCGACGGTTGAGTGAAACCTGCAGCGAGTTGTAGTTGCCCGTTCCATCCCAGGTGTCGTACTCAACGTTGCGATAACCCGGATAAGGTTCGAGGTAGTACTGAGTCTGCGCATTCGCGCCTGTGCAGGCAAGGTTGGCGTCCTTATACTCCTGTGGCTCCCAACCGCTGTCGCACGAGGCAGGCACAGCGTCTCCGTACGTCAATCCAAACTTGTACGGATTCTGTGCGGCCAGCGTGAAGGTGGTTCCGTAAGGAATGGCATTCAGGTTGCGCCGTTGCGACAGGTGCCGCTGCTGGTTGCCCACATAGGCGATATCCAGCAGCGTGCCCTTGCCGAGTTCACGCTGGATACCGAGGCTGTAGCTGTAGACCGTCGGAATCTTGCCCGAGACATCAAACCCGATCACGTCCATCGGCGAAACGATGCCCGAGCTTGCGCCCAGCGACTGCAGGTTCTGGATGGTGCCGTACTGGAACGTCGGCGTGTATGTGTTCGGCGGATTCTGTACAACAGAGTTGTAAACCGGGTTGCCCTGGAAGCGGTCATGTGAAATGCCACCGCCGCCACGGACAATCGTCTTGCCGTTACCAAACAAGTCGTAGGCAAAGCCCACGCGCGGTTCCACTAGTTCGCCCTGATCCTTGAAGCCACCCTTGTAGAAGCCGTTCTTCGAAAGCGAAATGCCGTTGGCGGTGTTGCCGGAGCCGGGAACGATCGTCCCAGCCAGCGCGCCGTTCAACAACACTCCGGGGTTCGCTGGATCGAAAGCGTGTCCGTTGTTATCGCTCCAGTAGAGCCGCACAGCCTGGCTCGCGTCCCACGCCGCCGGATTGAAGACCGCGGTCTGGTTGTGCGCGTCATACTGCGGCTGGAACCACGGAAAGCGCACGCCGTAGTCGAGAGTCAGGCGACTTGTGATGCGCCACGTATCCTGCGCATACCAGTCGACGTTGTAGTAGCGATAGAAGCCGCGCAGCCGCGTGCTGGACTGCTCGAACGACGTGTAGTAGCCGAGCAGAGCATTGGCAAACGGATTGCCGGTTTGTAGCGTCTGCGTGCCGTTCTGGCCGTCAAAGCTGAAGCTGCCGTTGGCGTTGCCCCATGCTGACTGGTCCTTACGCGAGCGCTCCACGAACAGACCGAACTTCATCGTGTGCGTACGCCACGTCTTTGTAAAGTTGTCCGTCAGGTTGATGACCGTCAGGGCATTGTTGAACGGCATCGAGCCCAGATAGGTCCACGGAAGCGACTGGTTGTTAATGCCGCCGAAGCTGAAGTCAGGAATCGGGCTGTTACCGCCGACGCCGTACAGCAGCGGTACGTCAATCCCGTACTTCGCCGCCGATATGTTGTTGTTCGTCGAAGAGACGTCCAGCTTGTTCACCGACCAGCCCGTGGTGATCTCGTTCACCATCGTGCTGCCGATCGTGGTTGTCAGATCGAATGCGGTGTTATATCCAGGCTCGTTCATGTGCATGCCGCCCGGGAACTCGAAGTTTGAAATTCCGTCAATGCCGTCGCAGCCGAGCGGGCAACCCTGGCTGTCCTGGTTGTCGATCAGGCGGAAGAAGAACCGGTTGGCCGGGTTGATCTGCCAGTCCACGCGGGCAATCTCTTCCTGCCGCGGATGAGAGAAGCTGGTCTCAAACTGGTAGTTATAGCGGTTGAAGCCCGTCGGATCGGTCGTATTCGGCTGCGGATAGATCTTCTGGAAGATCTGCTGAATACCTCCCAGGATTCGCGTTCCCGGAATCTGGTTGCCAGCAAAGGGCAGACCCGTCGTTGGGTCCTTGATCACGATCGGATTTCCGTTGCCATCCTTGCTCTTGGAGAAGTCACCATTGGCTTCATCCACGGTCGGCACCGTGATGTAGCTCGTGCCCCCCGGGAAGCTCTGCTGGTAGTACTCGTGGCTGTAGAAGAAGAAGAGCTTGTCCTTGTTCTTGTTGTAGCTCGTCCACGGCAGCGGAATCGGCCCGCCCAGTTGACCGCCAAGCTGGTTGAAGCGCATCAGCGGAGTGCCCAGCATGTTGCTCGTGTTGCCAGCAGCCTTGTTCTGTGCGTTCGTCTGGTCGTTGAACCATGAATTGGCGTTCATCCACTCATGGCGATAGAAGAAGCGTGCATTGCCATGGAACGCGTTGGTACCGTTCTGCACCGACAGCGCAATCTGTCCGCCAGCAGCCTTCCCGAATTCGGCCTGGAAGTTTGAGGTCTGCACCTTGACTTCGCGGATCGCGTCTGTGTTCACCGTGACCTGCACGGCCCCGTTGCTGCCGTTGTCTTCGTTTGAAATGCCATCCACGGTCATCAGGTGCTGGTTGGTGCGGGTGCCGTTGATGGTCATGCTGTCCAGCCCGCCCTTGCTGCTCTCAGCACCGTTAAAGCTGCTGTAGATGCCCGGGATCACCTTCATGAAATCCAGGATGTTGCGGCCGTTCATCATCAGGTCGTCAATCTGTTGCCGATCGATGACCGCCGAGCGCTCCCCGGAGAACGCCTGCACCTGCATCTCCGCGCCGGACGCCGTTACCGTAACGCTCTGCGCCTCTGTGCCCACCTGCAGCACAAACGCACCTGCGTTCAACCGGTCGCCGATGCTGAGCACCAAGCCGGTTTTCGTCAGCGTCGCAAACCCTTTCGCGCTGGCGGAGATCGCGTACGTACCCGCCGGAAGGTCCGGCACCACGAACCCACCCGTCGCGTCCGTCTGAACCGCGCGATTGATTCCAATTGCCGGGTTGGCCATGGTCACCGCCGCCTTGGGGATAACGGCGCCGCTTGGGTCTTTCACTGACCCGAAAATTGTGCCCGAGGTGATCTGCGCGGCCAGCGGCCCCGCGATCCCCAGCATGAGTAGAAGCAGGAGCCCAAGACGCCAGGGCCGATGCTGCCGCGTCCCTGCCATCTTATGAAACAAGGTATGCATATTTTTGAAGCCTCCCTAACAAGGTCCTTCGGTTGCCATAAACATTCCGACGCTATCTGGCAGAGAGCATTCAATCCGCTAGAGGCGCCATTGGAGAGCGTCTTTTCTGCGCCCTCATCCGTCTGGTCGAGAGTGCCCCGGCCAAAGTGCTGCATTCTGTCGATGGGAGATGTTCCTCCTCGTTCGCCAGGGTCTTGCGCCCGCCCTCATGTACCCTGAAGGCTGACGGGAAAGAAAATCGTTTGTCTTTTACAGCCGCAGTTGCCCTCACGTCTGCACCTGTGCCTGCGCGTTTCTTGCTTCCTGTTCCCGCTATTCTGGGAACCGGATAAAACTAGTAAGCATCTCGCACCCTTGTCCCGAGTTTCCGGCGAGGCTTAGCTGAGGGTTTTCTGATGGGAATTAACTCATCTATAATCAGACTCTTGAGGGGAAGCACAAACGGATGAGTTCTGAGGTACGGCCACAACGGAAGTCGTTCACAGCCGGGGACTGGATCATCGAGCCTGAGCTGAACGCCATCCTGAAAGATGGTCATGAGTGGCATGTCGAGCCGAAGGTGATGCAGGTACTGCTCGTCCTGGCGTCCCAGCCGGACCATGTCTTCTCGAAGGAAGAGATCATCTCCGCCGTCTGGCCAGATACCTTTGTCAGCGAAGACGTGCTGACCCGCTGCATTTCCATCCTGCGCCGCATCACCGGGGACAAGCCCCAGACCCCGCGCTTCATTCAGACCGTTCCCAAGGTCGGCTACCGCCTCGTCGCCCCTCTGGCCGAGGCGCCTGCCCCCACCCAGCCATCCCACCCGCAGTCAACGCCGCCCGCACTCTCTTCCGCAGACGCGCCGCCTCCCGCCGAAGCCCCGAAGCTCGTTCCTCCGACTAGCTCACACCCAGTCCCGGGCTCAGTCGCGCATCGGCATGGTCGCCTTGCATGGATGCTCTCAGCTCTGCTCGTTCTTCTTGCCGTCGGGGGTGTCTGGTTCGCCGTGCAGAAGCACCACCACACCGCTGCAGCTGAATCCTCCGCCAGCTTCCGCACCCGCACATTCACCTCGTATCCCGGCGAGCAGATCGAGCCGGCCTTCTCCCCGGATGGCCGCACCATCGCTTTCGTGCGCATTGCAGAGGATGGCGTCTCGGAGCGTATCTATTTAAAGACGCTTGCCAATGAGAGCCTCCGCGAGCTGACCCACGACAGCGATTTCCAGTTCAGCCCTACCTGGTCACCAAACGGCAGTCAGATTGCCTACTTCGCCCGCTCCGGCAGCAACATCGGCCTCTATATTGCCAGCGCTACATCCGGCGGCCAGGTGCGCCGCGTTTACGTTCCCCATCAGGTCACCAACTGGGAACAGGGTGCGCTCTCCTGGTCGCCTGACGGCAAGAGCCTCATCTTTCCAGATCACGCAGGCGAGGCTCCGAGTTCGTCCATCTTCCGTCTCGACCTCGCGAGCCTTCGCGCGCAGCCAATCACTGCTCCTCCCGCCGGGTGGGAAGGCGACCTGAACCCCGCCTGGTCACCTGACGGCAAACGCATCGCGTTTACCCGCGCCAGTGAGTCTGCCGTCCGTGACGTCTACTTCCTGGCCGTGGCCGATGGCTCCGTGCATCAGGTGACGCACGATCGCAAAAATATCGACAGTCTCACCTGGAACCGTGATGGCGCCACCATCTTGTATTCCTCCAACCGCGAAGGGAAGTACGCACTCTGGCAGGCCGCCCTCGATGGCTCCGCGCCCGTGCGTCTTGCGGTCGGTACTGAGGATGCCTATCAGCCCTCCGTGGGGCCGCGCCCTGGACAGATCGCCTATACCCAGGGCTCAGCCATCTGGAGTACCGACCGCATTCAGAACGCAGCCAATCCCTCTGACCGCATGGTCGCGATCCTCTCCTCAACGCAGCAGGACTCCGCGCCGTCCCTGTCGCCTGACCAGCGCTTCTTCGCCTTCCAGACACGCCGCTCCGGCGATCAGGAACTCTGGATTGCCTCCATCGATGGCTCGTCGCTTCGCCAGCTCACATTCTTTGGCGGACCGCTTACAGGCAGCCCATCGTGGTCCCACTCCGGCAGCCAGGTCGCCTTTGACTCGCGCCCGGGCGAGCACTCGCACATCTTCGCCATTCCCGCTGCTGGCGGCCACGCAGCCCAGCTCACCTTCGGTGACGCCAACGACATCATTCCCCGCTGGTCCATGGACGATCAGACTGTCTTCTTCCGCTCCAACCGCGGCGGCCGCTGGCAGATATGGAAGGTCTCCGTTCATGGCGGCGAACCGAAACCCATCACAAGTGACGACGGCATTGTGCAGCAGCAGTCGACCGACGGCAAGTGGCTCTATTACACACGCGCAGGCGAGCCCGGCCTCTGGCGCGTTGCGACTGGCGGCGGCCCGGAAGTGCGCGTGCTTCCGCAGCCTGCAGCAGGTTACTGGGGATACTTCCAAGTCACGCCCAAGGGCATTTACTTTCTCGACCACGACACGCATCACGACGCGCTTCGCCTCTATCTCCCCGAGTCCGGCGAGACAAAGACCGTTGTTGACCTGCCGCATGCGCCGCCTGCTTATCAGGGGCTCACTGTCAGCCGCGACGGCAAGGTAATTCTGATGACCGACGAGCGCGATGCCGAGCGGCACATCACCCTCGTCGAAAGCTACCAACCGCATCCTTGAGCTCGTCGCTTCATCAGCGGTCAGTGCAGGAGTAGCACGGATCGATTGACGCCTGGATCAGCGGAGTATCCGCCAGTCGCGCACCGCGCACCATCCAGCGCACTGCAGGCATGTTCGCAAATGTCGGCGTGCGGACATGGACGCGTGCCGGGTTACGTGTGTGCTCCTTCCACGTCACGCTGTACATCACCTCGCCGCGCGGCGCCTCCACGCGGCTGATCGCCGTCCCTCCCTGGAAGTCGATCTTGCCCTCGGGCACATGGACCTCACCCAACGGCATCTTCTCAAGCGCTTGCCGCAGAATGCTGCAGCTTTCCATGATCTCCAGCGCACGCACCATCAGCCGCGCACGCACATCTCCGTCCTGCTCCACCGGAACGTTGAATGCCATTTCTGCATACGCCGCATACGGCGCATCGCGCCGCAGGTCCTGCGGAACGCCTGAAGCCCGCGCCGTTGGCCCCACTACGCCGCACGACACCGCCTTCTCATGCGTCAGCACGCCCACACCCGCGCACCGTGAGCGCGCCGTCGAGCTCGTCGTAAAGATTGGAATCACCGTGCGCAGCATCTCGCGTTCCAGCGCGTCAATCATAGGGATCATTGCGGCCGGGTCCGCAATGTCGCGGTTCACGCCGCCAATGCGGTTCATCGAGTAGTTCACGCGGTTGCCAGAGACCGCCTGCAGCACATCCATGACCTTCTCGCGCAGCTCAAAGCAGGTCATGAACATCGTCTTGAACCCCATCAGCTTCGCTGCAATCCCGGCCCACAGCGTGTGTGAGTGCAACCGCTCCAGCTCCGCCATCACCACGCGGATATACTTTGCGCGCGGCGGCGGCTCCAGTCCGGTCAGTTGTTCCATCGCCTGGCACAGTGTCAGCGTGTGAATGTTCGAGCAGATGCCGCACACGCGCTCCATCAGCGCAATTACCTGGATGTAATTGCGCGTCTCCGCGAGATGCTCAATCCCGCGAAAGTTGAAACCGATATGCAGCTGCGCGTCGGCCACCGTCTCGCCCTCGCAGATCATGTCCAGCTTGTAGGGCTCTTCGAGCGCGGGATGATACGGCCCCATGGGAATCCTGTAGCTCATTGGCCCTCCTCGTGGAGATTCACGCCGGGCGTTGCACCCGCGCGCAGCAACAGCGGCTCGTATGCGCGCCCTGTGAAGTCGATGGCAAAGCCTTCATGCACCTCGCGCTCGATCCAGTCCGCTGCCTCGCACAGGTCAAAGATGCTATCGATCTCTCGCGTCGCAATTGTGAAGGGAACTCCCAGCAGCCGCCCCTCCAGATCCCAGTGATACTCGAGGCTCATCGCCGGATGCTCAGCAAGTTCGTACGCAGTGATGGTGACGAAGCGCGCCCCCGCCGTGTTCATCGCACCTGCAACCTCACGCACTCCGCGCCCTTGCGGATCAAGCCAGTAAGCGCCGCGCCGCTGCTCCCAGCGCGGCTCAACTCCCAGCAGCACGGCAATCGAATCCAGTGACGTCATGGCGCAGCCTTCTCCTGTGTAACTGACGCGGCGGGCACTGGCTGCGCAGCAGTTCCGTGTGGCGGCGGAGTCTTGCGCGGCAGCGTGTATGAAGCGCGCAGCGAGCCCAGATCGCTGTAGACCGGCGGGCACTCCTCATCCTGACTCAGTGCATGTTCCTTGCAGCCCTCCACGCAGCGCCCGCAAAACGTGCAATGTCCGGGATCGTAGCTCCACGTGAATTCGGTCTTACCTGCGGTGAACGTGATCGCGCGCGCCGTGCAGCGAAACCGGCACACAGCGCAGCCTGAGCACCGCGCAGGATCGAAGCGCACCAGTCCGCGATAACCGCTGCTCATCGCTGGCTGGGCAGGGAAGCGCAGTGTGCGCGCCCGGCCGCGCAGGTTGTTCCACAGCATGGTCAGGATCTTCATACGCGCCCCCTGAACCACAGCATGGACGACATCGCAGCCAACGCAAACACCAGTGTGCAGCGCCAGTAGAAGCGTACCGTCGTGTCAATCGCCAGCCGCGCCGTCGCCGCCGCCAGCACAGACAGCAGCGCCGCCAGCGCACAGCTCAGCGCCAGAAACAGCACCACCATCCACGCACCCGCCGTCAAATGCGGCACCACCAGCGCCGCCACCAGCCCTGTGCCTGCCACCCACTCGAGCCCGTGCGAGAGTTCCCACAGCGCCAGTTCGCGCCCTGCATACTCCGTCATCGGCCCGGAGTAGATCTCCTGCTCTGCGTTCGGCAGTGAGAACGGATTCAAATGCAGTCGCGCCGGAAGACACCCAAGCAGCGCCACAATCGCCAGCCACTCCAGCGGCGGTGCTGGTCTCTGCGCCAGCGCCTCCAGCCGGAACGTGCCCTGCGCCGCAGCAATCGAAAGAATCGCCAGGATGAAGACCACGTTGTACGCCACGCTCAGCACCGCTTCGCGCACTGAGCCAATCTCCGCAAAGATTGACCGCGAAGAAAACCCCGCAGCGATGATGCAGATCGAGGGCACCTCCATCAGCGCCAGCAGAAGAATCAAGTCGCCTTCAAAGCCGCCCGATGCCGGAAGCACTGGCAGCATTCCCACCGCGCCTGCCGCGGCCGCAACGGCCAGCACAGGCCACAGCTCCATCAGCCTGCCAGCAATGCCTTCCCGCTCCGGCACCTCTTTCCCCAACAGCTTGATGAAGTCGAAGAATGGCTGCGGAAACGGCGGTCCCATCCGTCCCTGCATCCGCGCCACCGCCTTGCGCTCCAGCCACAGAAAGAACCACGCCGCAGGAACAGCAAACAGCAGCCCTGGAAAAACCAGCAGACGCGCGAGTGCGGTAAGCAGGTTCACGATTGCACCTCGCACGTGCCCGAGCTCGTATCCTGCGCGTTTACCGTCCGCTCAGGCAGCGGCGGAGTCGCCCGCCCACGCTCCGCCAAAATCTGCGCCGCACGCACCACGCCGCGAATAATCGCGTCTGGCCGCGGCGGGCATCCGGGCACATACACATCCACCGGAATGTGCTTCGCCAGCGGTCCATCCAGCGTGCGGCTATCGATGAACACGTTCGTCGTCGCCGGGCATGAGCCAATCGCCACTACAGCCTTCGGCGCAAACACCTGCCCGTACACGGTGCGCACCGCCTGCACGCTGTTCTTTGTCACAGGGCCTGTGACACACAGAATGTCCGCATGCCGTGGACTGCCTTCAAGCCGCGCGCCAAGCTGCTCCACGTCGTAGCGTGGAGAAAGGCTCGCAACCAGCTCGATGTCGCATCCGTTGCAACTGCCGGAGTTCAGATGAAACAGCCACGGGCTGCGGCGCCTGCACATGCACATCAACCGCTTCCACAGATTCATGGTCTGCCTCCAATCCATCCAAACAGCGCCATCGGTCCAACTCCTGCCACCAGCACCAGCGCCACCAGCGCAACAATTACGCCAATCAATACACGCGGCTCGCGCGCCACAACCGCCTCGTCACCGTCCGCTGCCGGTCCCCACCAACCCTGCGTCAGCGCCAGCACATACGCGGCCAGCGCACAGACTGACGCGGCAACAAACACCGCCAGCAGCCACGGCCCGCCTGCAAGGGCCACGGAGTAGAGCCGCCATCGCCCGGCAAACCCCAGCGTCGGGGGCACACCCAGCATCGTCAACATGCCAAACAGAAATCCGAACGCACTCCACGGATAACGGGCCGCCAACGCGTGCGGTGTCTCGCCCAGCGCGCCATCCGCATCGGGAGCTGCCAGGCTAGTGAACAGCAGCGCCTTCGCCACCGCGTGCGCCGCCGCTGCAAACAGCACGCCGTCAACGGCCATCGCTCGATCCGCCGCCGTCGAAGCCCACCCCATAGCCGAAGCGCCCAGCAGCAGAAAGCCCACGTCCTCCACCGTGGAGAGCACCAGCAGCCGCTTCAGGCTACGCTGGGCCAGCATGAGAAACGCTCCACAGAGCGCCGTGGCCGCAGCCGCAGCCAACAGCAGCACAGGCGGCGTCAGCAGCCCCGGCATCTCCTTCGTCTCCATCAGAAACTCACCGAATGCCGCAATGTCCACCACCGCCACAATCAAGCCCAGCACTGCGGCCGGTAACTCGTCTGCCACGCGCAATAGCCAGAACATCAGCGGAATTACCGCCAGCTTCACCGCAATCCCTGTCAGCGTAAAATTGCGCGCTGTCGGCTGCTGCTGCGCACCAAGTGCCACCTGCGCCAACACTGCACAGCCGGCAGAGAGAGCAACTGCAGAAAGATATGTCCATCGCGCCGCACGGCTTTGCACTGTTCGCCACACAAGAGCTGCAGTCAGCAGCGCTCCCGCTTCAAGAAAGAGCAATCGCGGCCACGCTCCGTCGCCTGAAAGCCCCGCCAGGGTCGCCAGCACAATCAGCAGCATCATCGGCACATGACGCCGCGTCTGCGGCCCAGTCAATGCAGCAAGCAGCAGCCCCATTGCAGCAACCGAGCACGACGCAACAAAGAAGCGCGACACAGTTCCGCCTGAAGCAAGTACCACCTCGCTACCAGACGACGTCGTTCCCGGCGCCACAAATGCAACCAGTGCATAGATCAGCGCAGCCAGTGCACACAGCAGCCACGCCCCGCGCCGCTCCATCCACGCCACCAGCACAGCCGCCGCGCGCGCAGCGGCCATCACTCCGCGACTCATCGCCGCATAGAGCCCGTCCACGTTCGACCAGCGGAAGAAGTCGCGCCAGTTGTGCTGAAAAATCTCCGCAAAGTCGGCAACAGTGAGACGCGCCTCCGTATGCAGCGGCTC